>LSQX01107640.1_pt1 | contig 116243 bp, 125 predicted proteins | sample 654561 | NCBI WGS metagenome assembly LSQX01 (sample SAMN04489861, study PRJNA283612) | anaerobic digester metagenome | isolation source: 4 biogas reactors fed with cattle manure at either 37C or 55C with and... | place: Denmark: Kongens Lyngby | collected 2014
TATTCAGTTTTCAAAGACCTTGCCAAGAGATTTTAAAAGCTGCTTCTTCCATCGACTTTTCCGAAGCAACCTTGAATATTATACTATAACGGAAAGGGATTGTCAAATGTTTTTTCAGCAATTTTTATTATTTAAATTGCAAATTGTCGCTTTCGAAATTTTGATTCCTTTCTCGGCGAGAATCGCTTTCGCTTTTCTGGAACTATTGTTTCCGGAAACCTTTAAAATTTCCGAAATCAGCCTTTGCGTTTTCGATTCCATCGGACGGATGAAAGCAAAATTTTCCGTGAAAGTTTTGTAACGGCAGAAGGGATTGTCGCAGAAAAATTTCCGGCAATGAAGAAGCACTCTGGTCGGATGACCTTTGATCGGAAGGTCCGCAAACTTTCTCAGATAGCGGGAATGCACCCTGCTTGATTTCTCTTTGCAGTGCGGGCATTCAGCTTCTTTCTGCACGGACTCTAGTTCCAAAACCAGTTCTTCGCTTTCCAGCCTGTGCGAGAGGTATTCGGTGCCCCCGAACAGCTTCCGGACAAGTTCCCTCATTTACCGCATCCCTTTCAAATTAATTGGTACGTTACCATTATATCATAAGACAATCTCTTTTTTCAACAAATATTAGCCAGTTTTCTTGCCAATTTTATGAAATCGTCTTATTCGCAATTAAATGTAACATCTGGGATCTAGAAAAGACATCTTCTCATTTTTTCCCGAGACGTTACAATTACTGAAACATCTCGGGTCTAGCAATCACTTCTTCAAGAAATCCAGAAAGTATATCTTATCATCCCAAGACGTCACGGTTTACTATAATACTACATTTTAATTGATAATGCAAGGAAAATGATTCTTTGGCAAACATTTACATTTGCACTTATTATTATATTCGCAAAGCCACTCTTTATGACTGCTTTTATAAGAGAGAAGCCGCCTCTTCGTCAATGATGACGGTAACGTTTTTATGATTTTTCAAAGCCGAAGCGGGAAATTCTTCCGTCATTCCCCCCTTGATCAATTTATGGATCGCTTCCGCTTTTGACTTTCCGGACGCAAGCAAGAGAATTGCCTCCGCCTGCAGTATGTTGTTGATTCCCATCGTGATCGCATGTTCCGGAACTTCTTCCAGCGAATTGAAAAATCTTTTGTTGTCATTCCTGGTATTCTCCGCAAGCCTCACAACAAAAGTCTCCTGGGAAAAAGGAGTTCCCGGTTCATTGAAACCGATGTGGCCGTTGGAACCTATCCCCAAAACCTGCAAGTCGATTCTTGCTTCTTTCAAAAGCTGGTTGTATCTTTGGGCCGCGGCTTCATGGTCAGCAGTGTCCCCTTCCGGCAGATGAACCTTATCCATTTCGATGTCGACATGGTTAAAAAAATTTGTTCTCATGTAATGATGATAGGATTGGGGATGTGTTTTTTCTAGCTCGCAGTATTCATCGAGATTGAAGGTACTCACGTTCTTGAAGGAAATTTCCCCAAGCCGGTGCTTTTCAATCAATTTCCGGTACATCCCGAGAGGAGTCCCCCCGGTCGCCAGACCCAAACATGCATCTTCCTTTCTCTGCACAAGCTCCGCAACAATCTCCGCAGCCCTTGCGCTCAATTCCTCATAATCCTTAACCTTAATGATTTTCATGATACCCTCCTAATTTCAATTTAGCTCTGACCTTTTTCCAATTCGTCCAGAAGCAATTCAAGCTCCGCTTTCGTTGAGACACCGGTCAGCCTCTGCCTGAATCCGCGGATGTTGGGAAGCCCCTTCACATACCAGGCGGCAATGCTCCGCATTTCCAGAACGGCAGTCCTTTCACCTTTTTCTTTGGTCAACAAATCCAAATGGCGCCTGCACATCTCAAGTCTTTCCTGAACAGTGGGCGGAGCCGGTATTTTTCTTCCTTCCGCCCAGCACACCAAATCCCGCATCAGCCAGGGGTTCCCAAGCGCCCCCCTTCCCACCATCACCATGTCGACGCCCGTGTGGGCAATCATTTTCTCCGCATCCGCAATTGACCTGATGTCGCCGTTGCCGATGACGGGAATGCTCACCGCTTCCTTGGCCAATCTGATGTAATCGAGATTGGCTTTCCCGCGGTAGAGATCCGATTTGGTTCTTCCGTGGACGCAAAGCAAGGAAGCTCCGGCTTTCTCGATAGCCTGCGCGACTTCAACAACATTGATGCTATTGTGATCCCATCCCGCCCGGATCTTCACGCTGACCGGTTTTTCAACGCTTTTCACGACCGCTTCCACAATCCCATATATTTTTCCCGGATCGGTCAGGAGTTTGCTTCCGGCATCGGCTTTCAGAACTTTTCTCACCGGGCAGCCCATGTTGATGTCGATGATGTCTGCTTCGGTGTGCTTATCGACGTATTTGGCAGCTTCCGCCAACAGCTCCGCTTCTCCGCCGAATATTTGCAGGGCAATCGGGTGTTCCTTGGAATCGATGTTCATCAGGGCCAGGGTTTTTTTATTGTCATAAAGGATTCCGTGAGCGCTGATCATTTCTGAATACACGAGCCCGACCCCAAACTCTTTTACAAGCACCCTGAAACTGCTGTTGGTATAACCCGCAAGCGGAGCAAGAACGATTGGATTTTTTATATCAACATTCTTTATCTTCAAACTATCACCTGACAATTTTGTCTAAAATATTATACCATAAACCGACCGTATGAGCAATTTAGTTTCAATTTTTGCTCTTCTCCTCCGCCACTACAAAATAATCATTTCAAGTCCCATTTATGAGCATTTCAACATGGAATTTTCAAATTTTCATCGGTAAAAAAGTTTCAAAAAATGTTTTTGTTGATAAATGAGGGTTAAAGGATTAAAATAATAGTATAAATTCTAAAGGCGAAGAGGTTTTTATCATGAAAATCACGCTTGTGGGAGCCGGAAAAGTCGGAACAACCATCCTGAAATTCTTGGTTGAGGAAGGGCACGACATAACGGTAATCGACAATAATCATAAAATTTTAAACGAAACCATCAACAATCACGATGTGCGGGGAGTTGTAGGAAACGGGGCGAGCCGCGCCATTCAGATCGAAGCGCAAGCGGATAAAGCCGATGTGCTGATCGCAACCGCGGCGAACGACGAACTGAACATTCTCAGCTGCCTGGTCGGAAAAAAACTCGGCATTCCCCATGCGATCGCCCGCGTCAGAAATCCTGATTATTTTGAACAAATGGATTTCATGGGCAAGGGGTTCGGAATTGGTTTGATTGTCAATCCCGAACTTGAAGCCGCGGCGGAAATTTCCAAGATACTGCATTTCCCCTCCGCGACCGCCATCGAAACATTCTCAAAAGATAAGGTTGAGATTGTGGAAATGAAGGTGGGGGCCGATTCCACTCTGGCAAACAGGGATCTGAAAACGCTCCGCCAGGAACTGGATATGAAATTCCTGATCTGCGCCGTTGAAAGGGAACAGGAAGTCGTGATTCCGGGTGGGGATTTCATAATCATGCCCGAAGACAAAATCTACATCATCGCCGGCAAAGCAGACATTGTCCAGTTTTTCAAAAAGATCGGATTATACCGGACGCGCTCGAAAAACATCATGATTATCGGCGGAAGCAAAATCACATATTATCTTGCGAAGAAACTTCTTGAAGAAAATTCGGAAGTGAAGATCATTGAAGTGGATGAAAACAGAGCCCATGAATTGAGCGAGGTGCTTCCAAAAGCCACGGTAATCATTGGGAACGGAAGCGACCAAAATCTGCTTTTTGAAGAAGGGATTAAAAAAATGGATGCCGTCGTGACCCTGACCGGTTTGGATGAAGAAAACATCGTCATCTCGCTCTTGGCAAAGAAATTGAGAGTGCCGAAAGTGATTACAAAGGTCAGCCATTTTGACCATCCCGAAATTTTGGAAAGCATCGGTCTTGAAACCGTGATTGCGCCGAAATCATTCACTGCATATAAAATACTCCGCTACATAAGGTCGCTTGCGGAGTCAGACAACAAGGTTTTGACACTCTATAAATTCGTCAACGACAAAGCAGAAGCTGCGGAATTTCGCATTGAAAAAGACAGCAAATATACTGAAGTAAAACTGAAGGATCTGCTGCTGAAGGAAAATGCCATCATTGCCTGCATCAAAAGGGGCGAAGAAATCATCATTCCCGGCGGCGAGGACTGGATTCAGGCGGGAGACAATGTCATCGTCATCAGCGCCGGCAAATACATCAGAAATTTTGAAGAAATTTTCAGGTGAAACATGAATTACCGCATGATTTTCAGATTCATCGGCAACATTCTCCTTTTCGAAGCGCTTTTGCTTTGTTTTCCTTTTGCTGTCGCGCTCATAAATGGAGAGAACGGTTACCTTTCCTACATCCTTCCGATTTTTATGCTCGCGGTCTTAGGGCTTCTGTCAAAATTGATAAAGCCCCTGCATAAACAGATCTACATCCGCGAGGGTTTCATCATCACCGCCCTTTCCTGGCTGCTCTTGTCCTTTTTCGGCAGCCTCCCTTTCCTCTTAAGCAAAGCCATCCCCAACTTCGCCGATGCATTTTTCGAAGCCGTCTCCGGTTATTCAACAACCGGCAGCACTGTCTTGACCGATGTCGAAAACATGAGCCGGGGCCTGCTTCTATGGAGGAGCATCACGCAGTGGATCGGAGGAATGGGTGTGCTGGTTTTCGCCCTGGCGGTTCTTCCCGGCACCGACGCCCGTTCGATGTACATTTTCAAGGCTGAGTCGCCCGGTCTCCAGGTCGGAAAACTTGTCTCCAGAATGCGTCTCACCGCCCGCATCCTCTACGGCATTTACTTTGCTTTGACCGCCATCTTATTCATTTTGCTAAGTTTCAGAATGCCCCTGTTTGACAGCCTCTGCCATGCCCTGAGCACCGCTGGAACGGGCGGGTTCGGGATCAAAAACTTAAGCGTGGCCTATTATGGGAGCCCTTACCTCGAAACGATTATCACGATTTTCATGTTCCTCTTCGGAATCAATTTCAGCATTTTCTATCTGCTCCTAATCGGACGTCTGAAAGAGGCTCTGAAAAGCGAAGAATTGCGCGTCTATTTTGCGATTTTTCTCACCGCAACCGCGCTGATTGCCATCAATCTCCTCGCTTCGGGAACCTACAAAAACGCGGGCGAAGCCATCCGCCTCTCCGCTTTTCAAACAAGTTCGATTTTGACAACCACAGGTTACAGCACCGCGGATTTCAATCTCTGGCCCAGCTTTTCAAAATGGCTCTTGGTATTGTGCATGTTTTGCGGGGGCATGGCTGGCTCGACAGCGGGTGGCATCAAAATTTCGAGAGTCATCATCCAAAGCAAAATGATTTTCAAAGAAATAAAATACAGCATAAATCCCCGCCAGGTTGCAACCTTAAATTTCGAAGGAAAAACCTTGGAAGCGGGCGTCATCAAAGCGGTTCCTGCTTTCATCCTCGCTTACTTCCTCTTGCTTCTGAGCGGAACCTTATTAATCTCCCTGGACGAGCGTGATTTGCTGACGAATTTCACAGCCAGCCTTGCCTGTCTCAGCAATGTCGGACCCGGTTTGAGCTTGGTCGGACCCATGGGCAATTATGCCTTCTTCTCCCCCTTTTCAAAAATCATACTTTCGTTCTTGATGCTTTCGGGCAGATTGGAAATCTTCCCCATGCTCATTCTCTTCTCACCGAAAACCTGGAAAAAGTGAACGCAAACAGATTCTTGTTTGCGTTTTTTATTTATATGCATAATTCATGAAAAAAAGCAAGAACGAATCTTGCTTTAATTTCTTTCCTGGTTTTGGAGTTGATAGAGTTTATAATAGTGCCCCCGCTTTTTCAACAATTCCTGATGGTTCCCCTCTTCAACAACCCTTCCCTTGTGAAGGACGATAATCCTGTCGGCATGTTGGATTGTGGAAAGGCGGTGGGCGACGATGACCATCGTTCCGATGTTCATCATTTTGTTTAAGGAATCCTGGATCAGGCTTTCAGTTTCCGTATCGATGTTGGCAGTCGCTTCGTCAAGCATCATCACTTTCGGTTTATGGACAACCGTTCTCGCAAAGGATATTAATTGCCTTTGACCAGAGGAAAAATTGTTTCCCCTTTCCCTGACTTCCTCATGATATCCATTCGGCAGTTTGTCAATGAATTTATCGGCATTCACATATTCGGCTGCTTCCTTCACGTCCTCAAAACTGATCGCTTCTTCCCGCATTTGAATGTTGGAAAAAATCGTGCCGCTGAAAAGAAAGACGTCCTGCGGCATTTGGCCGATTTGCTTTCTCAAGGATGAGATTTTAATGTCTTTGATGTCTCTGCCGTCAATGAGGATCTTGCCTTTTTGAATGTCATAATTCCTTACGATCAGAGAAAGGATGGTGGTTTTACCGCTTCCTGTCGCGCCGACGAAGGCGACCGTTTCCCTGGGTTTGATTTTGAAGGAAACATCTTTCAAAACCCATTCATCGGGAATATAACTGAACCAAACATTTTTGAATTCAATCTCGCCCCGCAAGTCTTCAAGCTCAATCGCATCCGGTTCGTCAACGATTTCCGGTTCCGTGTCAAGCACAGAAAAAATCTTTTCCGCAGAAGCAAAGGCCGATTGCAGGATGTTGAACTGTTCCGCAAGCTGCTGCAAGGGATTGAAGAGCATGTCGACGTACTGGGTGAAAGTGATGATCATGTCATATCCGACTTCCGGAAGGAAGCTGGAAGCGCCGAGTGCGCTTCTGGCGCCGAACCACAGCACGAGCGCCGTTGTGAGCAAGTGAATTACATAAATCGTGGGCCGGAAGATTCCGAAAATGAATATTTCTTTCAGAGAACTCTTTTTGAGAGCTTCGTTCCGCTCCCTGAATTCCCGCAATTTCTTCCGTTCCTGGTTGAAAACCTGCGTAACTTTCATTCCGGAAATGTTTTCCGAAAGAAAGGTGTTCACGTCGGTAAGGTTGTTCCTGACCTCACGGTAAGCTTTACGGGATAGTTTTCGGAAGACAAAAGAAATGATGACCAGGAGCGGACTAAAAACCAGAACCAAGAGCGTGAGCCGGGCATTCAGAATCAGCATCGCCGTCATGACACCGATAATCGTGAAGACGTTTTTCAAGAGGTCGATGAGGACGCTGGTATACATCTCGCTCAAGGTGTTCGTGTCATTCGTGACCCTGGTCACAAGTTTTCCGACCGGGGTTTTTGTAAATTGGTTTGTGGAAAAGGTTTGGATGTGCGAAAAGACATCTTCCCTGATTCTAAAGATGATGTCCTGGCCGGCTTTTTGGAGGATGATTGCCTGAAAATATTGAAAAACAAAAACCATGGCCATGCAGAGGGCATAGAGAAGCACTGTAAGAAGGATTTCCCGATAATCATTTGCTTCTCCGAGCAATCGCGCCGCTTTCCCCAATAGATAGGGAAGAAGCAAATTGAGTGCCACGGAAAGAAGCATCAGGAGTCCGGCAAATATGAATTTCCAGACATTTCCCTTCATGTATTTGGAAAGCCTTCTGATCATTTTCCTATCGGTGAGCCGCACTTGCGCGGTTTCATTCATTTCTCGTACCTCCGATCTCATCTTCAAGCATCTGCAACTCCACCATCTTCCGATACTCAGGGCAGGTTTCCAAAAGCTCGTCATGGGTTCCGAAACCAATCAACCTGCCCTCGTCGAGCAGAGCGATTTTGTCCATGGACTGGACCGTCGAAATCCGATGCGCGATGAGAATGGTCGTTTTCCCCTTTCTCACCCGACGCAGATTTTCAAGAATCGTTTTTTCGGTATTCGTGTCGACAGCGGAAACGGAATCATCCATAATCAATATCTGCGCGTCTTTAATCAGCGCGCGGGCAATCGCGATTCTTTGTTTCTGTCCCCCGGAAACGGTGGTCCCTCTTTCGCCGAGAACGGAATCATACTGATCCGGAAACTCGATGATGTTATCATGCACGTCAGCCAGTTTTGCCGCAGTGATGACTTCATCCATGTCAAGGGTTTCTTTTGAAAAATTTATGTTGTTGGCGATGGTGTCGCTGAAAAGGAAATTGTCCTGCGGTACATAACCAATCGCTTCCCGCAAATCCCTAAATTTGATTTTCATCAAATCGACGCCGTCGATGAAAACTTTTTCTTCTTCAATGTTGTGGATGCGGAGAAGCACATCCGCAATCGTTGTCTTACCGCAACCAGTTCTTCCGATGATTCCCAAACTTTCCCCGGCTTCGATTTTAAAGGAAATGCCCTCCAAAGCCCTTTGCCCGTCAGGGTAGGAGAAAGAGAAATCCCGGAATTCGATTTCTCCTTTGATTTCAAAACTGACGGCGTCTTCCGGATCCGCAATCTCATAGGGCTCATTGAGAAGCTTGTCGATTCTTTTCAAGGAAGCGGTGCCCTGGCTTCTGAGATTGATCAGGTTTCCGATTGCCATCATCGGCCAAATCACAGAAGAAAAATACGAAATGAATTCTGTGAGCATACCGATAGAAAGAGTCTTCTTGAAAACCAAATAGCCCCCGTAGCCCATAATCAGAACAACGACGGAATTGATGAAAAGAGAAATTAAAACCTGCAAAAGAACTGCGGTTTTTACAAATGATATATTCTTGTCGCGATTTTCTTTGTTTATTTTCCGGAACGCCATTAGTTCCTTCGCCTCTTTTACAAACGCCTTGATGACGGCGATTCCGGAAAAACTTTCCTGAGTGAAATCGGAAAGATTCGCGAAAGCCTTCTGCATCTCAGAAAATTTCTTCCGCATGTGCCGCCCCAAAATCACGCCGCAAATGGCAATGATGACCAGGGGAATCAAAGAAATGAATGTCAGAGTCTTGTTTATGAGGAACATTTTTCTGAAAGCAAGGGTTCCGAGAAAAAGAGCGTCAACCAGCATCAGTGTGCCGGCGCCAAAAGCTCTGCGGATTGTCTGCAGGTCATTAGTGAACAGGGCCATCAGCGCTCCGGTCTTATTTTCCTGGAAGTATCTTTGCGAGAGTCCTTCCATGTGAGCAAACATCCTCTCCCGCAAATCCGCCTCGATTCTCACTCCGTTTCCAAAAAGCGCGAAACGCCATAAAAAACGGCCGACAAACATGATCAGAGCGATGATTAGAATTTGCTTCAGAAAGGACCGGAGTTTGTCCATCGTCAGCCAACCCTCATGGACCCCGTCAATGACGTCTCGGACTATTTCCGGAAACTTCAATTGATAGATGTCAACCAGGAGCAGGGCGATGATGCCTAGAAGGATGTAATGCAAATATTTCAGATAATAACGGTTGATGTTCTTCCCGAATATCATACTACTATCTCCAATCCTAGAAATTCATTATATCATATTTGAATCAATTTACAAGGAGGGGAAAACTTTTTCTTAAAGGTTTTTTATCTGTGAAAAATAAAACCGCATCGAGAATTCGCTGCGGTTTTTTGGTTCAATCCTGAATTACAAAAAAGAATTCGCATTCGCAGGCAAGTTGTCCGTCGACCGTCGCGGTTGCCCTGCTCGTGCCGAATGCGCCCTTCATTTTTATCAGTTCCGCTTCCAAAACCATCGTGTCCCCGGGTATGACTTTCCTTCTGAATTTACAGTTTTTAATGCCGGTGAGGATTGCCTTTTTCCCTTTGTTTTCTTCGCCGGAAAGCAGGGCAACGGCGCCTATTTGAGCAAGGGATTCAATTATCAGAACGCCCGGCATGATATGTTCATCCGGAAAATGGCCGAGAAACTGTAGTTCGTGGGCGGTGACGCATTTCACGCCCTTTGCTCTAATTCCGACTTCAAGTTCATCGACCCTGTCAATCAGCAAAAAAGGAAAACGATGGGGGATAATTTTTTCTATGTCAGAACTGTTCAGCATCTCAATCCTCCGTGTATTTTTTGAAAACCAATACTGAATTCTGTCCGCCGAAACCGACGTTATTGTTTAAAGCGTAATTAACCTTTCTTTCAACTTTTTTATTCGGAGTGTAATTTAAGTCGCAATCCTCGTCGAATTCACGATAGTTGATTGTCGGCGGAACGACATCGTTTTTGACTGCCAGGACCGTGGCGATTGCTTCGATGCCTCCGCATGCTCCCAAGCAATGCCCAATCATCGATTTGATGGAGTTGATGTTGATTTTATAGGCATGGTCCCCAAAAACATTTTTAATGGCAAGGGTCTCCAACCGGTCGTTGTAGGGAGTGGAAGTCCCATGAGCGTTGATGTGGTCCACATCTTCCGGAGCTATTCCCGCACCTTCCAAAGCAAAAAGAATTGCCCTGGCAATCCCTTCCCCGCTTTCGTCGGGAGCGGTGATGTGGAAGGCGTCGCAGGTTGCTCCGTAACCGATGATCTCTCCGAGGATCTTCGCCCCCCTCCTTTTCGCATGTTCATACTCCTCAAGGATTAGCACGCCCGCGCCTTCGCCAATAACAAAGCCGCTCCTCCTTTTATCAAAGGGAATCGAAGCGGCATTCGGATCGTTGTTCGCGCAGAGAGCGCGCATGTTTCCGAACCCCCCCAATGCCAATTCACCGATCGGGGCTTCCGCTCCGCCGGCAAAAGCGATGTCGAGGTAACCATCGCGGATGTTTCTGAAAGCTTGGCCGATTGAATCGTTCCCCGAAGAACAGGCAGTCACGACGGGCAGATTCGGTCCCTTGGCCCGATGCTTAATCGCAATGTTTCCGCCGATAAGATTTATGATTGCCCCCGGTATGAAAAAGGGCGAGATTCTGTCAGTGCCACTTTCTAAAGCAATCCGGGATTGCCGGAAAATGGTGTTGATACCGCCGATGCCGCTTGTGACGAAAGTCCCGAATCGGTAATTGTCAATTTCGGCATTTTTCAAACCGGCCTGCTCATAAGCTTCGCTCGCGGCAATCAACCCAAGAGCGATGACCCGGTCAATGCGCCTCGCTTCCTTCGGATCCAAATGTTTTTCAATTTCCAGATTTTTGACTTCCGCAGCGATCTTTATTCTCAAATCCGAAACATCGAGGGATGTAATGAAATCTATCCCGTTCTTTCCGGCAAGCAAAGCTTCCCATGTCTCATCAACCGTGTTTCCGATGGGAGTCACTGCCCCCATCCCCGTAATCACGACTCTTCTCTTCATTTACATCACCAAACCGCCGTCGACATTGATTACCTGGCCGGTAATGTATTCGGCTCCTTCACCGCATAAAAATGCAACGACCTTCGCGACGTCTTCGGTCTCCCCCAATCTCCCGAGAGGGATGTTCTTTTCGATTTCCGAAATCCACTCGGCTTTCAATCCTTCCGTCATCTCCGTTTTAATGAAACCGGGAGCGACGGCATTGACGGTGATGTTCCTTTTCGCCAGCTCCTTAGCCAAAGCTTTCGTCATGCCGATGATTCCCGCCTTGGCAGCGGCATAATTGCTTTGGCCGGGGTTACCGACGATGCCGACGACCGAACTGATGTTGATGATTCTCCCGGCTCGTTGCTTGGCCATGTATTTCGCCGCATGTTTGGAACAATTCCAGGTTCCTTTGAGGTTCACGTTAAGGACCCGGTCGAAATCATCCTCGCTCATTCTCATGATCAGATTGTCGGCGGTGATGCCGGCATTGTTTACCAGAATGTCGATTCGTCCGAATTTTTCAATCGCAAAATTTATCAGTTTCTCCGCTTCCGAAAAGACAGCAACGTCTGTCTGGAAGATTTCCGCCTGCAAACCCAAAGAATGCAATTCCGCTTTCAATTCTTCGGCTTTTTCCTTGCTTTTGCGATAATTGATGACCACGGCCGCTCCCCCTTCCGCAAGCCTCTTCGCGATTTCCCTTCCGATTCCGTTCGAAGCTCCGGTCACGACCGCAACTTTATCTTTCAGATACATCCAATACCTCCTTTATTAGTTCCAAATCGCTAGCTTTTTCAAAATTATACACTTCCGTGCCGGGAACGATCCTTCTCACAAGACTCGACAGCACCTTCCCCGGTCCTATTTCGAGAAAAGCATCAATATTCAATTCCTCAACAAGCCTCCGCACACTTTTTTCAAAAAGCACGGGCGAATAAATCTGCATTTCCAACAAATCCGTAAGCTCCTCAAATCTGAGCTCCGAAGCGTTGCAATTCATGATTACCGGAAATGAGGGCGGATTCCAATCTGCTTTTTCCAAATTGGGCTTAAAACATTGTGCCGCTTCCCGCATCAGGGGATGGTGGAAAGCTCCGCTCACATTCAGCCTCACGGCTCTTCTGGCCCCGAGCGCCAACGCCTTTTCAACCGCAGTTCTTACCTCTTCCTCTTCTCCCGCAATCACATATTGGGACGGTGAATTGTGGTTGGCAATGACCGAACCGCTCGCGGCACAGGCTGCTTTGACCCCCTCCAAACCGAGTCCGATGATGGCAACCATCGCTCCGCCCCGCTTCCGTGCCACTGCTGCCATGCAACGGGCGCGCTCCTTGACCAAAGAAATGACTGTAGGAAAACTGAAAACCCCTGCGGCATAGAGCGCAGAATATTCGCCCAGGCTGAAACCTAAAGCGGCGGTGGGAATAATGCCTTCTCTCTTCAAAACTTCATAGAGGGAGCAATTTACCGCCGTAATCGCCGGTTGCGTGTTCTCCGTTTGATTCAGGAGCTCGTTTTCGGAAAAACACATCTCCGCAAGGTCATAACCCAGGATCGCGCTCGCTTCCGAAAACATTTCCCGCACAAAACCATGTTTCTGATAAACATCCTTTCCCATGCCGGGGTACTGTGCTCCCTGCCCGGCAAATAGCAAAGCGATTCTTTTCATAAGATCCTCAATTGTTCTTTGTATGCGTCGGCTTCCAAAAACATTTCTTCAAAGATTTTCCTGACGGGTTTTATTTCTTTCACCAGGCCAGAAATCTGTCCGGCCATGAAGGAACCATTTTCCAAATCCCCATCAAGGACCGCCTTCCTCAATGAGCCCAGCGTCATTTTTTCCAATTCTTCCAAGCTTACGCCGCTTTCGCTCAGCCGCAGATATTCTCTGGCCATCGGGTTTTTCAAAACCCTGACCGGAGCTTTGGTTCTCCTTCCCGTGACAACCGTATCCGTATCCTTGGCCTCAAGGATTTTTTGTTTGTAATTGGGATGCACCGGGCATTCTTCGCTCGCAAGCAAAACCGTTCCGAGCTGAACGCCCTTGGCGCCCAACACAAAAGCGGCAACCACTCCTCTTTTGTCAGCGATTCCGCCCGCGGCGATGACGGGAATGCCCAGGGCGTCAGCCACCTGCGGAACGAGGGCCATCGTCGTGAGTTCTCCGACATGGCCTCCGGCCTCCGTTCCCTCCGCAATCACGGCATCAACCCCCGCCCTTTCCATCCGCTTAGCGAGCGCGACGCTGGCAATGACGGGAATGACGACAATTCCTGCCCGCTTCCATCCCTCCACATAGGGACCCGGATTTCCGGCGCCGGTAATCACGACCGGGACTTTCTCCTCGATCACCACTTCGGCAATCGCCGATGCGTGGGGGCTCATGAGCATGATGTTCACTCCGAACCACCCGGAGGTCAATTCCCTGCATTTTCTTATTTCCGCGCGCACCCACTCGGGATTATTTCCGCCCGCGGCAATCACTCCCAGGCCCCCGGCATTGGAGACCGCGGAAGCCAAACAATGATCGGCGATGTTCGCCATCCCGCCCTGGATGACGGGGTATTTGGTTTTCAACAATTCGCAAATGTTTTTCATATTTATTCCTCCGGATTTTCCTCCTCGGTTGAAGAATTCTCTTTCGGCAGGAACGAATTAGGCTTTTTATAGAAATCGGATTCAATGATCACATTCAGCTTAGCCAAAACCTCTTCGAAAGCATATATTTTATCCCTTTCCAAACTTTCCGCAAGCGTGAGCAGCAAATCCGCCAAAAACTGTTCGTACTGTTTGATGATGCCGATTGCCTGCTGCGTAAGATATAGAATGATCACCCTTCTGTCCTGCTTGTGCCTCGTTCTAATCACGTACCCCTTCTTTACAAGACTATCAACGGTGATCGAAAGCGTGCCCCGCGTTATTTTTAAGGCATCCGCGATTTCCGACATCGATTTGGTGTTTGAAAGGCCGATGATGTAGAGAACTTTCACTTCGTTGGGCGTGACATCCTCGATTCCGTATTTCCGTAAGTATTCCCGCTCAAAAAATTGGAGTTTCGCCTGAAATTGAAAGAATAAATCTCCGATGTTGCTGATCAGTTTATCTAGATTTTTCTTCATATGCTCCCATTTTTCTGAATTTAAGATATCTTTTCGCCAGCAGCTCATCCATGTCCGCTGCCTTCAGTTCCGCAACTTTTTCAATGAGCCTTTCTTTCAAAAATGAAAAGGAATACTCCGCATTCAGATGCAATCCCCCTTCGACTTCCGGAACAATCAAATCAACGATTCCGAAGGAATGCAAATCATCGGCAGTGAGTTTCATTACCGAAGCCGCATATTTCGCCAGAAACACGTCCTTATAGAGAATCGAGGCGAAGCCTTCCGGTGAAAGAATTGCATAAATCGCGTTTTCAAACATCCAAGTTTCGTCGGCGACGCCGATCGCAAGCGCTCCGCCGCTCCCGCCTTCCCCCAAAACGATTGCGAGCATGGGCACCCTGAGACCCGCCATTTCCGCAAGATTCACGGCAATGGCGCTGGCCTGGCCCCTTTCTTCGGCTCCGACACCTGGATAGGCACCGGGAGTGTCGATGATGAGGATGATCGGCCGCTTGAATTTTTCCGCCTGCTTCATGAGCCGAAGCGCTTTTCTATAGCCCTCCGGATGGGGCATTCCGAAATTATGTTCGATTTTTTCCTTGGTGCTCACGCCCTTTTCCTGGGCGATGACCGTCACCGGAGTCGCTTCCAAAAAGGCAATTCCGGCAAGAATGCTTCTGTCGTCCGCATAGAGCCTGTCCCCGTGCAGTTCCGTGAATTCGCTGAAAAGATAATTGATCAGTGTTCTTGCGGTGGGGCGTTTGTTATGGCGTGCGAGTTGGACTTTTTCCCAAACAATGTCCTCTAATTTCTTTTCCATTTTTCCACCTCATGCAAACGCAAAAGCCTTAAAATCACTTCGCGGAGCCTGCCCCTGCTCACCACCATATCAACAAAACCCTTTTCCAATTGGAATTCGGCGCTTTGGAAATTGGGAGGCAGTTCCTGTTTGATTGTCTGTTGGATGACGCGCTTCCCGGCAAAGCCGATTAGGGCCCCCGGTTCCGCGATTATCACGTCCCCCAAGAACGCAAAACTGGCCAACACTCCCCCCGTCGTCGGGTTTGTGAGGACGCTGATGTAAAGAAGCCCCGCATCGGAAAATTTCTTGAGCGCGGCCGCGGTCTTCGCCATCTGCATCAGGGAAAAAATCCCCTCCTGCATTCTCGCGCCCCCGGAAGCAGAAAAAATCAGCAGGGGCATCCTTTCCGAAAGCGCCTTCTCCACCAGCCGCGTGATTTTCTCACCGACCACAGAACCCATGCTCCCCATCATGAAAAAGCTGTTCAGCACCGCCAGCGCGATTCTGTATTCCCCAAGGGTGCCGATGCCGGTGACGCAGGCTTCCTCTTCCCCCGTCTCATCCCGGTAGCCCGCGAGTTTTTCCGGGTAACCCGGAAAGTCCAGCGGGTTCACGCTTTTCATGTCGGAATATAATTCCTCAAAAGAATCGCATGAAATTTCAATCCTCTCCCGGGGATTGAGGCGCTCATGGTATTGGCATTTCGGGCAGACCCGAAATTTCAGCTCATAATCGTCCTTGATGACAAGCCCCTGGCAGTGGGGGCATTTGATGAAGATGTCATCCGGAATCGTCAGTTTTTCAACCTCTTCCTTTTTTCCGCGGTAATTCTTTTGATATATTTCTAATTTTGCCTTCCGTTCGTCAAAAAAATTGTTCATTAAATCTCACCTTTCAATATTTCCATGAAGGATTTCATGAAGCCGGTGTCATAGATTCCCCGCACGAAATTGGTATTGTGTAAGATTAGATAAAGGATGTCGATGTTGTTTTTGACGCCGTCGATGATGAATTGCTCCAAAGCGACGCGCATTTTCCTGATCGCTTCCTTCCTCGTCGGGGCCCAAACTATGAGTTTCGCAAGCAGCGAATCATAATGCGGGGGAACCTCGTAATCATTGTAGAGATGCGTGTCGATTCTGATCCCCGGACCTCCCGGCAGGACCAAATTTCTGACCAAACCGGGGGAAGGCTGAAAGTCCTTGAGCGGATCCTCGGCGGTGATTCGGCATTCCAACGCATGCCCGGAAAAGGCAATGTCATCTTGCTTGATCGACAATTCGTCATTGTAAGCTATTCTGATCTGTTCCTTCACAAGATCGACCCCAGTCAAAACCTCCGTGACCGGATGTTCAACCTGAATCCGCGCGTTCACCTCAAGAAAGTAAAAATTGCCATCCTCATCGACAATGAACTCGACCGTTCCCGCATTGACATAGTCCGTGGCCTTCACAAGTTTCACGGTCGCTTCGCCCAATTGTTTCCTCAAAGATTCGCTCACAAAGGGCGAAGGGCTTTCTTCAATCATTTTTTGGTTGCGTCTCTGCACGGAACAATCCCGTTCCGGAAAATAAACGACGTTGCCATGCTTGTCCGCCAAAAACTGCACTTCAACATGCCTGGGCTTCTCGATGTGTTTTTCAAGATAGACGTCGGGATTTCCGAAATTGGCTTCCGCCTCCATTTTCGTCAGCTCAAACATTTTGAGCAACTCGTCGCCGCCGTTGACGATGCTGATGCCTTTTCCGCCCCCGCCCGCAGTCGCTTTAATCAGGAGCGGAAAGCCGATTCTCCCCGCGACCCGCTCTGCTTCCTTCAAATCCCGGACCGTTCCGTCGGAACCTTCAAGAATCGGAATCCCCGCCGCCTTTGCAATCTGCCGCGCCAGCGCTTTGTCTCCGAGTTTGCGGACGGCATCGCTTCCGGGGCCGATAAAGGTCAGTTTGCAGCGCTCGAGCAATTCAATGAATTTTTCATTTTCCGCCAAAAACCCATATCCCGGATGAATGGAATTGCAACCAGTGGCGATGGCGGCGCTGATGACATTGTTCATGTTCAGGTAACTGTCAGCGCTCTTTCCGCCCCCGATGCAGATCGCCTCATCCGCGAACTTAACATGCAGGCTTTCCCTGTCAGCCTGCGAATGAGCAGCCACGCAAGGAATCCCCAATTCCTTGCAGGCCCTGATGATCCTTAAGGCGATTTCCCCGCGATTTGCAATCAGAATCTTGTTTTGTTTTTTCATCATTCTATCAAAATCAAAACTTGATCGAAACCAACCGGGTCGCCGTTTTTCAACTTAATTTCTTTGATGACTCCGCTTTTCGGTGCGGTTATTTCATTCATGATCTTCATCGCTTCGATGATGCAAATCGTATCGCCTTCGTTCACATAATCTCCCGGGCTGACAAATTCATTCCCTTCCGCATCCGTGATGTAGAAGGTGCCGACGAGTGGGGATTTGACAGCGGTCATTTCTTCAATTTCTTTGGTTTCTTCTTTTTCCGTTGTTTGCGTGGTTTCCTTGTCAACCCGTTTGGAAAGATGGATTCTAAAATCCCCCTTTACAATCTCCAATTCGGTAAGCGTTGATTTTTCAAAATTTTTGATGATGGTTTGAATTTCTTTAAATTCCATTTTCCCTCACTCTTTTTTATAATTTATGTAGGCGACGCCCAAAGCGGACATGCCGACATGGGCAGCAACCGTCGAAGGAATGGTGAAGACGCTGTATTTGACGTCCGGTTTGATATTCAAAATTTCCTCTTTCACAAATTCCAAATCCTCCACATTGTCAGTATAGGAAATGTGGATTTCACCGTGTTCCGGATCCAAATTCTCCAAGGCATAGGAGACTGCTTTCCTCAGCGCGGATTTGTAAGTCCTGACGTTTTCCATGCTCACGAGCTTTCCTTCTTCATTCAGGATGATCAGCGGTTTGATTTTGAAGAGATTGGCAATCCTGTATTTCGCGTAGGAAAGCCTTCCGTTTTGGACAAGCGATGTCAGATCGTTCACGACCAGATAGTAAGTGGAATTGTCGCTGATTTCCATCACTTTTTTCACGATTTCCTCAACCGACTTCCCGAGCGTAGCCAAGCGGGCAGCTTCGACCGTCATCGCTCCCAAGATCGACACGGTCGTTTTCGTATCCACGATTTCAACATTTATCCCTTCGACCATTTCCTTGCTAGCGTGGCCGTTCAAAAAAGTGCCGCTCAGTTCTTTCGAAATCGGCAGGTAAATGATGTCCGTGTAACCGAGCGACTTAATTTTATTGAACATGTCCAAGGTTTCCCCCACGGAAGGCTGGCTCGTTTTCGGAACAAGCTTTGAAATCTTCAATGCCTGATAAAAATACTTGTCTCCGTGCTTATCAAAATCAGTGAATGTTTCGTCCCCAATGTAACAGGGCAGGTTGATCATGAAAATATTGTCATAATCATGATTAAAAGTGTAGATTGTTGAAGAGCTGTCGGTTAAAATTGCTATTTTATTTTTCATAATTACCCCTCGTTTCATTAGTTTGAAATTCAAATAGTTTGAACTTCAAACAAAATTTTACCATACCCTTACACTGCTGTCAATAAAAAAAAAAGAAAAAGATCCTATTTTAAGTACCCATACCCACATATTAAGGGAAACTTAAGGCTGCTTCTTTCACGACCTGACCTAATTCGTTGCTTAATATTGGATATGGGTAATTAAAACAGGATCCAATCCCGATATTATTATATCAAAAATGGATGGAATAATCAATCTTTATTGCGTAATTCCCGGAAAAAATCCTTCATCATTTTTTCGATTTCTTTCCGGCAAATGCCTGCCGTAACTTCAATTCTGTGGTTGAATCTTTCTTCGTTCTGGAGCGAAAGAATGCTTCCGAGAACGCCGAATTTCGGTTCGAAAGCTCCGAAAACAACCCTTTTAATCCGCGTTTGGAAGATGGCGCCCGCGCACATCAGGCAGGGCTCCAAAGTGACGTAAATGGTTGCCTCAGGCAAAATCGGCGTCTTCATTTTTTTGATGGCTTTGTCAATCGCCACCATCTCTGCATGCAACAGGGCATTCTTTTTGCTTTCTTTCAAATTATGGCCGCGGGAGATGATCTTGCCGTCAATTGCGAGCACGCAGCCGACCGGAACCTCTCCGAGCGCGGAAGCTTTCTTTGCTTCCCCGATCGCTTCCCTGATGAAAAAAAGATCATTTTTTTCCATTTGGCTTCCCCGGGACGACATGGCAATGCCTGCATCTCGCCTCGTATTGTTCCTTGGCGCCGATCTTGATGATCGGATCGTCATAATGAGCGGGCTCGCCGTTAATGAGTCTTTGCGTCCTCGTCGCCGGAGCGCCGCAGACCTGGCAGATGGCATCCAACTTTGTGACGAATTCCGCCCGCGCCAAGAGTTCGGGCATAATTCCGAAAGGCTCACCCCGGAAACTCTTGTCCAGGCCGGCAACTATCACCCGCACGCCTTTGTCCGCCAAATCCTCGCAAACATGGACTACTTCCGGCCCCAAAAACTGAACCTCGTCAATGGCAATCGCATAGGGGAGGGGCTCCCCGCAATGTTCGTAAATTTCGCGGGCGTCGGTGATGTCTATGGATTCGATTCTTCCGTTGTCATGGGAGACGACCTCGCTCTTCCCGTACCGATCATCGATCACCGGTTTGAAAACCAGGACCCGCTTCTTTGCAAAGTGAATCCTCCTGACCCTCCTCAAAAGTTCTTCCGTTTTGCCCGCGAACATGCTCCCGGCTATCACTTCAATCCATCCGTCCTTTACTTGTAAATCCATCCTCTCTCAACTCCTCATATATATTATATCTTAAATGCGGGAATATTAAAAGCGAAAATTCTGGAAAAAGAAAAGAATTTGACGATAAAAAATAACCCACCCTTTTGCCTTGACAACCATGCCCAAATGATGTATAATATTATGGATACAAAAACTTATCATGGTCATTTTCGGCCATGGCGGAAGGAGTAGAATATGAAAGCGAACATACACCCGAATTATTATCAAGTGACCGTGACTTGCACGAGTTGCGGAAACACGTTTGAAACCGGTTCAACGCTGAAAGAAATGCGCGTCGACACCTGCTCGAATTGCCATCCTTTTTATACTGGGCAGCAGAAATTTGTTCAAGCAACAGGACGCGTCGAGCGCTTCAAAAGACGTCTCGCCAAGAAAACACAGTAATCGGTTTTACCGATTTTTTTATTTTAAAGCCCCGCAAATGCGGGGCGTTTTTCATTAAAAGCTGACTTTCGGCGCTTCTCTTTGGACATCTTCCTTGACTTCGAAAAATTGCGCGGGTTTGAATTTAAAGAGCGCTGCGATGATGTTAGACGGGAAAAGCTCCGTTTTGTTGTTGTATGCCAAAACCGTGTCGTTGTAGAACTGGCGGCTGAAGGAGATTTTGTCTTCCGTATCCCTGAGCTGTTTCATCATTTCCTGAAAATTGGTGTTGGCTTTCAATTCGGGATAGCGTTCCTGAACAACAAGCAGGCGGCTCAATGTTCCCGCCAAAGTGTTGTTTGCTTCAGCCATCCCCTCAACATTGCCTGTTTTCGCAGCCTGGGCATACAATCCCCTTGCCCGGGCAAATTCCTCAAAAATGTCTTTCTCCATCTTAGCATAACCCTTAACCGTTTCCGCAAGATTCGGAATCAGGTCGAAGCGTCTCTTAAGTTGGACATCGATTTGGCTCCAGCCGTTGCGGACGCGATTGCGTAGTTTCACAAGCTGATTATAACCGCCGACAAGCCAAGCGATCAAAAGCACGACAACTAAAACGACCGCAATCACAATGGTTAATTTCGGATCCAATAATAAATTCATTACTTTCCTCCTTGTGTTCTATCTGCTTCTGAAACCCCCGCCGCCGCCTCCGAACGAACGGCCGCCGCCGAAACCGCCGCCGCGGCCGAAGCCGCTGACTTTCTGCGATCTGTGCCTCACGATGATTTGGTGAACGTTCTGGCGGGCGAGAGACATCGAAGAATTGATCCTTCCGAATGTGTACCAAAGGCGATAGCGCGGATAATAATAACCCATCCCCAGGAAAGTAGATGTCGCCAGGCTTTCGTCATCAAGAGTTTTGGGAAGCCTGACTTCAAGCTGCTCCATGACTTTATCCGCAATTTTTAACGACGTTGCATAGACGAGGTAATGTTCCCAAACGACGATCCCTGGAATCGGATAATCTTTCATGTTTCCGAAATCCAATAGGAACTGCCGGAAAGCCTTCCACTTCGCGTAATCTTCGTTACCTTTGATACTGCGTTTGTCGATTGAGGAAATGTAGAAGATGTAGAGCACCAAAGCGACCAGGGAAGCAACGAGAGCGAAGGTGGTGTCGAGCGCATATCTTGACTTCAAGAGGAAGGAAATCAGAGCGTAGATGACGGGAATGATAGCCACAACGAACATTTTAGATTTTTCGTTCGCTACTCCCTTCTCAAAGAAATCATGTTTGCTACCTTCTATCTTGGCTTGCAGAACGAATTTTTTCGTGAGATTTTGAAAGCGGAGAGCGTTATTGTAGGAGGTTTTCGGATAGTTTTCGATTTGTTTGAGGGTGACTTCCTTGCCGTTTCCGACGGTTTTAATGAACCATTCAACCACAACCAGCTCATGGGATTTCAATCCCTTCAAATCCATTTCCGGATTCAAAACAAGCTTGAAATCCGGATCTTTTTTCGACACAGTTTCGTGGTTCTGGTCGAGAAGAAAATATTTCCTTCTGATTAAATCCAAAACCGTCGCCGTTAAATCCTCGTCATTTATTTTTCGGAAATAATAAAGAAAGCTCATCTCCGCAGGGCTGTAATCTGCGGGCAGTTCGCGATAATATTTCCCGGTGAATTTCGGAATGTGTTCTTTGTCATACTTAATGTAGGCGATATAAGCGAAAACTGCCAGCAATGCCAGCATGCCAAAAGTTCCGTAGAACAATCCCTCTGCAATTGCGATTCTCATATTGGTTTCCTTAGCCAGTTGATATTCATAATTGATGATGTCATCTTTCATGGCCCGGTCGATCCGGTTCTTTTCCGGAACGGAGAACCTTTCTTTGGGAAGCAGGAGCCTGAGTTCAAGCACATCGCCTTTTTTCAACACATCAGCGGTGGCGACGACTTTCCCATCCAATACATCCAAATTCCCTTCCGTTCCGTGTCCCCAAGCCATGATGCCATTTTCCGGAATTCCGGGCAGATTAATGGTTAACTCGACATTCCGGACTTTTGATTCCAATTGATCCAAGAAAACCCAATTAAGCTCCGCAACATCCTCATACTGGGTCATCGCCCCCTTGATGCGGTATCTGTAATAAAAATGCATTTCTCTCTCGAAACCGGAAGAAGCCCATATGAAAATTGATTCGCATTCGCTTCTTCCCGCCGGGCATTCAATGATGTCCCCCCGTTCGTCTCGCTCACCGGAAGTCCTGACAACGTGCGATATATGTTTTCCCTGAGCCCCCGTGGCATTGGCATCGAGAAGCTCGAAACTCGCACGATTCAAGGGATCTTGATAAAGCGGATTTTCGGGATTGTATTTGCGATAACCGATGTCGCGGAAAAAAACGGAATAGCCCTGGGGGTAGCGGACCTCCCAATGTTCGGAGACAACCATGCTTCCGTCGCTTTCCAACGTCACTTCCGCCCGGAACGCATTGACCTGATACCTACCGCTTTCAATCCAGGACTTTAATCCATAAAATGCAGCCATAATGACCGCAAAAAGCAATATGAAACCTAGGGTCTTCTTCAATTCACTCACTCCTTAAAATGTTTCCAGATGCCTGTTTCCGGGATATAACGAAAATCAAGTTTTTCTTGCTTCGTTGGGTGCGGAAAACTGATTCTTATACAAGCGAGACCCAATTCTTCCCCGAATTTTTTGCCGCGATAATGATATTTATGGTCATTCAGAAGAGGGTGACCGATAGCTGAAAATTGGGCTCTGATTTGATTATATCTTCCCGTGATTAGATTTATTCCAACCATGGAAACAATTTCCCCCATAATTTTTTTGCTTTTTAAAACCTCATATTCCAAAACCGCTAATTGGCCTTCCGGATCTGTTTCCGATACTATTTCCGCGAAAGCTCCTCCCCGCAGTTCTCTTTTCCGAAGATGATGCCTGAGTTCTCCGGCCAAAGGATTCATCGTTCCCAAAATCAATGCCCTGTACTCTTTCAGGAACCTCCGTTCACGGATTGCTTCCGATAGGCGCGCCGCGGCTTTCGAAGTCCGGGCAAACACCATCAGGCCGCCGACTCTGCGGTCAAGGCGCTGCACGAGGCCCAAAAAAACATTGCCAGGCTTATTGTATTTTTCTTTCAGATATTTTTTCAGAAGGGTGAGCATGTCGGGATCCCCGGTGATGTCCCCCTGACTCAAAAGCCCCGCTGGTTTTACCGCAACCAGTATGTGGTTGTCTTCATAGAGTATTTTCATCGGTAATTATAGTAACGATACCTTTTCTTTTGACGCAAAAAAGTCTCCAGCTCCGTTCTTTCCCCGTCTTTCAAACCTGTTTTTAAAAGAATGAGGGCGGCGTTTTTGGAAACATAAAAATAAAAATACCGCTTGGTTTCCACTATCCCCAGAAGGTCCTCGTATAGATATTCTTTCCTGGAAGACGAAGTCTCAAAAGTCAGTTTTTCTTCGCTAAAATGAAGGGAATAATTATAATCAGCCAAACTCATTTTTTTCAAGATGCTATTAACCGTGGTGTTGATGAGCGCGCGGCGGATGACAAGAATCATTACAGAAATGAAAGTTAAAAAAAACGCATAGTAGATACGGCCAAACAAAAGAAATGCAACCGCTCCGATGAAAGTAATTCCGGCTAAAGGGAAATATACATATCTGGAAGGTGTTCTCCTAAACAAATGAAATCGGAAATAATCCCGCGCCTTATCTTCACTATGCGTCATTTTCGCAATCAATTTCAATTATTCTTCCCCGTCCTGCGTCTCCGAAGGTTCCTGATCGACCGTATCTACAACTTCCGCTTCTTCCGCGGTTTCCTCGCCGGCAGTTTCTTCTGCTTCAACTTCCACGGCTTCTGCACTCGGGAATTCCTCGTGGACAAAAGTTATCGGCCTTTTTGCAAGATCCTCTTCGGTCTTTTTGTAGGGTTTGAGTTGGGCCTTTTCCTGAATTATCGCATCCAGACTTTCTTTGGTGCCCTCAAGCAAAGCTTCTTCCGAACGGTCGATGATGATTGGGATGCCCTTCCCCACCATCAGCATGTAGTATTGCGGCATTTCGTAAATTTGATTGATGTATGACCAATCATATTCGATCGGATTTTCCGGGTCAAGCGAGCGCGTCACTTTTACACTTTCCTCATCGATTTCAACAGTCTGAGTCGTGACGGGACGGCCACGGAAAAAACCAGCCAATTGTTGGTCAAGTTTCTTTTCCAAGGAAAAGAATTGGTAGATTGAATAGGCGATGAAAAGGCCGCCCAGAACGGCAAATATTCTTGTTTTCGGTACCAAGATGTCGTAAGCGATGATGCCTGCAGAAAGCACAACCGTGACGATGATCCAAAGCTTTGATCTTCTCTTGAACTTCATCAAAAATAAATTGCAATATTTCAGGGTTCTAAAATCAAGTTTTGTAATGGTTTTTATTTTATTCATAATTTCCTCCGTTTCATTATTATACCATAAAATTCATAAAATTAAAATTATAAATTGCTTAATTTTGAAATTATCATAAAAAGACCCGCCTCATTCGGCGGGGTCGTTCTCAATCAGAATTTTCAAACCCTCAATCACATTTTCCCTAAGGACGCGCATTACCCTTCTGATCATGTTGCTCATTTCAAAATAGCAAGCATAAATAATCGGCAGGTAAAAATTGCGTTCCAATTTGCCGGCCTCGATCGAGCGCGCGATCGTGAGGTCATTGCCCATGATGTAGAAGGAGACCTGTTTTATCATTTCAAGCACGACATCGTGCCCGGCAGTGTCAACATCGGAAATCCTTATCTTTCCTTCCTTCTCCAGCAAATGCAAATCCGTCGCGATTTTCGAAAGATTCGCAATCAGAGTTTTTAATGAGACCGATGTCCAAGCAATCGCATCCAAATTTTGTTTGTTTTCAAGGATGTTTTTGCTTAAAAACAACGCTTCTCCTGAATGCTGGACCAGGTATTTCATGAATTTCCGCACAAAGAGGCTTTCCTGTTCCGGAGGAAGGTGCCGGGCGCTGACCGCGACCTCCATCAAGGAATTGACACAGGCGCTGATGCGCTTCATGTTCTTGTCAACGATTTCATAAAAAGCTTGAAGTTGCTGCCCGAGCGAATAATCCTCATAACGGGAAAGTTTGTATTCCGCAATTTTGTCGGTGAAGGAATTGCTTAATTTTTTGGCTTCGGTAAGCAGTTTTTTTGTCAGCCTGATGATTGAAAGCTTTCCGGCAATCAGGACTACCTCGTAGCTGTCCTGGTTCAGATTGACATCTTCCGGGCTGACCAAATCATATTTTCCTTTTTCGCCGCCCATGAGTTCGTTGGCGCGGTTGGCAATCACTTCATTCGCATTCGTGTTCATGCTGTTGCCGGAACCGCCCTGGACGAGATCGGTAATGAATTGCCCGTGGAGCCGCCCGTTCAAAATTTCTTCGCAACTGAGAACGATTGCGTAAGCGACATCCTTGTCTAGATAACCCAAATCGCTGTTGGTTTTGGCGGCAGTTTTTTTGATGTTTGCAAAGGATTTGATCATCTGACGGATTATGCCGCGTTTTGTTATCTGGTATGTTTCTTTCGATCTGAGTGAGCCGATTCCATAATAGGCCTCGGCCGGAACCTTCTTCTCCCCTAAAACATCTTTTTCAATTCTGTATCTCATAACCCATCCTCATTTCTCTAATTACTTCCCCCAACTCTTCACTATATATAATAACATTTTTTTGTTTGAAAATAAAGAGTTTATCTTGCCTTTCTTGGTGGAAATAAATATCTGCCCATACATATTAACAAGACGAGACTCATAAACATATTATGGAGGATGGAGTGCGATTATGAAAGTAAAAATCAGAGGCAAAAGGCGTTTGCAGGGAACGGTGGAAATCAGCGGCGCAAAAAACAGCGCGGTCGCCATCATTCCTGCCGCCGTCCTGGCGGACGAACCGCTCACGATCCGAAACATTCCCGACATCCAGGATGTCCGCACCCTGATTGCAATCTTGCAGGAAATCGGCTATTCGGTCTCTTTCAGAGACAACATCCTCCGCATTAAACAGCTTACAAAAATTGATCCAGACATAGGATCCGAGGAAGTCAAAAAACTGCGCGGTTCTTATTATTTCATGGGAGCCTTCCTGGGAAAACTGAAGAAAGTGAAAATCTACGCGTCCGGGGGGTGCAATCTCGGCCACCGACCAATCAATTTCCATCTCGACGGTTTCCGGAAACTCGGAGCAAATGTTGCGTTCGAAGGGGAGCGGATTGCGCTCAGCGCCCCGAAATTGAAAGGCGCTTCGATAGCTTTGGGTTTTCCTTCCGTGGGTGCGACCATCAACCTGATGCTCGCTGCGGTGAAAGCACGGGGAGAGACCGTAATCAGCAATGCCGCCATTGAACCGGAAATCGTGGACGTTGGGAATTTTTTAACAAGCATGGGAGCAATCATCGAAGGCCTTGGAACCCCGACCATCAAAATCAAAGGCGTCAAATACCTGCACGGAACAGATTTTACAATCAGTCCCGACCGCATTGAAGCAGGAACCTTCTTGATTCTCGGAGCCCTTTCAAAAGGCAAGGGAATCACCGTCAAGAATGTGGAACCGGAAAAAATGTCTTCGCTCCTGAATCTTCTGCGGGGAATCGGTTGCGAATTAAAAATTGGAATGAATGAAATCCACATCAAAAGCAGCGACAATCTCCGGAACTTCCATGTCACAACCAAACCCTACCCCGGTTTCCCGACCGATTTGGGCCAGCTTGCAACCGTTTTGATGCTCGTCATTGAAGGAAACTCAAGCCTGAAAGAAACGATCTTTTCAAACCGTTTTTCCCATGTCAACGAATTGAAAAAAATGGACGCGGACATCCGGGTTGAAGGTGACACAATCCACGTGCAGGGTCCCTGCAAATTAAAAAAAGCGACCCTCGTCGCTCATGATTTGCGCTGCGCGGCCGCTTTGATTCTCGCATCGACGCTCACGCCGGGACTCACGGTAATTGAAAACATTGATGTCCTCCTCCGGGGTTACGAGAACCCGATTCAGAAATTCCGCAGTTTGGGCCTCAACATCAACATTGAGTGAGATCATCGTAAATCGGGAAGCGCCGGGAGAGTTCGATTACTTCGCTGCGGACCGCCGCCAATACTTCCTCATCCCCTCTGTTCTTTAAGGCCGTGTCAATGAGGCGGGCAATGAGGTCCATTTCCTCCTCCTTGAAACCGCGCACGGTCACGCTTGCGGTTCCGAGCCTGATACCGCTCGTCTGAAGCGGTTTTTCGTCATCATAGGGAACGGTGTTTTTGTTGCAGGTGATGGCGACTTTGTCAAGCACCTCTTCCGCAACCTTCCCCGTAATCCCCAAGCTCCTTTTTACATCCACCAATAAGAGGTGCGTGTCGGTCCCGCCGCTGACGATGCGGTATCCCAATTTTTCAAGCGCCCCGCTCAAACGAGCGGCGTTTTTTATTACCTGGAGTTGGTAAGCTTTGAACTCCGGTCGCGTCGCTTCCATAAAACAAACCGCTTTCGCTGCAATCACATGCATCAGCGGGCCGCCCTGGATGCCTGGAAAAACGCTCCTGTCAATTTTCTTGGCAATCTCTTCGGAATTCGTAAGAATCAGTCCGCCCCGGGGTCCCCGCAAGGTCTTATGGGTTGTGGAGGTGACGACATCGGCATGGGGCACCGGGTTTGGATGCAAGCCCGCGGCCACCAAGCCGGCAATGTGAGCCATGTCGACCAAAAGATATGAACCCGCCTTTTTCGCTATCTCCGCGAATCTTTGAAAATCGAGCCGGCGCGGGTAGGCGCTCGCTCCCGCGATAATCAGTTTCGGCCTGATTTCCAAAGCCCTTCTTTCCAAATCGTCATAATCGATTCTTTCCGTGTTCAGATTGACAAAATAAGGATGGAACTTGTAGTCGATTCCCGAAAAATTCAATGAATGCCCGTGCGTCAGATGGCCGCCCTGATCGAGAGCCATCCCCATGACGGCATCGCCCGGCTCCAACAAAACCCTGTAAGCCGCCATATTGGCGGAGGTTCCGGAGTGGGGCTGGACATTGGCATATTTCGCCCCGAAAAGTGCCTTCGCCCTTTCCCTTGCGAGCTCTTCCGCTTCGTCCACATATTCGCAACCCCCGTAATACCTCCTGCCCGGATACCCTTCCGCATACTTATTCGTCAAAACCGAGCCCTGCGCTTCCAGGACCGCCTCCGAAACGAAATTTTCCGAAGCTATCAATTCGATGTTTTCCCGCTGCCTCCGCAGCTCCTTTTAGATGATTTCATAAATTTCCGAGTCCGTTTTTATAAGGCTCATCACAACCTCCTAGGCATTATTATTATACCATAATGTCCTGGCCGGTATTTATAAAATTTACCAAAAACTATGCGCGCTTGATGCTTTCCGCAAGCGACCATTCCCTGTTCCTTTTGAAAATGAGGAGCGTCGCCAGATAAAAAATCGCACCCAGATAAAGAAGCAATAACAAGAGGTGGTAAATCCTGAACTGGAACCAGTAGGGTTTAAAAAGCAAAGGGTTGCGGGCATTCACTTTGGAAGAGAAGAGGATGGTCAGAGTTGATGCGATGATGAAAGACAGCCCCATCAGGAGAGCGAGGCCAAAGAGCATCGCCCGCAGTACTTTCTTTTTTTCATAGCCCAAAGAGATCAGGATGAAGATGTTCTTCTTCTGCCCATTGATGACATGCCCGTAGTAGTTAGCGCAAACAAGGGAAACGAGGAGGATTCCGAGCAGGGAAAGGACGAGCAAGACAGTTCTGCTTTTCAAAAGGAAGCGGGAAATTCCGTTGTTATCAATCGCAAAATTGAACACATAATAATCTTCCTTCAAATCATAGAAAGCTTTATCGAGCTCATACAGGGCGATTTTCCTGTGAAAAAACAAATTCTTGACAAAATCCCTGTTTTCATAATAATTGAGATACATTGCATCGTCTTCCGAAAAACCCTTCACGGTGAGGGGGGGGAAGCTGATAATCCTCAGGAAAGAGGAACTGACTGACATTGCCTTCCAGCTTCAATTGGGGCTGGGTATTCACTTCGATTCGCGCCCAGGAAGCAAATCTTTGGGGAAGAATTATTTCCCCCGCGCCCAAATCCGCATCTTCATAATGATCGGCATGCCTGATGTCCAAACTGTAACTTGACCTCTCCGTAGCAAGATTGATGCTGTAACTCCGCCCGGCGGCATGGTTCAGAAAAACATCGAAGCCGATGAGGACATTATAATATTCTTCGCTCAGCAATTCCCGGTAAACAGGGCTTTCCCTGTCGGCCTCACCATAATCCCTGTGATTAGTTTCGATTATTCTTTCTATTTTCAATTCCTGTCCGTCCAAATATACGGTGTCCCCGCCTTCCGGAAAAAGTTTTTCATAAAGGTAATCCGTGAGAATGATTTTGTTTCCCACAAGCTCATCATCCACCTGCAATCTCGGGACGCCCAATTCCAATGATCCTTCCTTGCTTTTGAGCGTCGCTTCCCCATAGAAAATAAAACTAAGGTTGATGCCGTATTTATCTTCAATTTTACCGACATCGATTGATTCTTCCCATACCTCTTTCGGAAATGCGATCCGCGCATAATTGATTTTATAATCCGCTATTATTTTCCGGTAATCCCACTTTTCGTTATAAAAAAGCAACGTTAATGTCATAATCATGAGCAGAAGGGAAAAAGTTAAGAGCGCGGTGAAGGAAAGCGGCTTCATGAGATTTCTGAAATTTGCCCTGACCGCAAGCTTCCTGATCAGACCAAATCTTTGGGGTTCATTCCCGGGTGCTTGTAATGGATGATGTTTTCCGCGACATAATCCGTGATCACGATTTCCCCAGGCTTTTCAATGCTCCTCCCGTAAAGAATGTTCGGAATCACGTAATCCTCGGGAATCAGAATCGTGGTGTCGATGCCGCCGTTATAAAAAGACTGGGTGTCCTTATTGGCGCGGTCGGTGTCGTAATCGAGATTCTTGATTCCTTTTAGAAGAGCATCCCTGTGCCTGGAATAGTCACCGTGATGATATTCTTTGGGAATTCTGTAGACATGGGCATTTCCGTCCGAAAATTCAATTTTTTCGTAATAACCCCCCACCCTGAGCTCATCGTTGAAGTATTTCCTGTTGGTCACCAGGATGTCCAAATTCTTGTCATAATGTTCATTCACGATGCCGATCGCATAAACAGCAAGCGAAAAAGCGATCATCAAAACGAACAAGAGTTTCCTCAGGTATTTCTGTTTGAAAATGAGCTTGAAGATTTCGAAATATATCCGTTTGGATTTTGGGTATTCCTTTTCTGACTTCACTTCCCGGATCCCTCGCTTCGCTTTTTCCGAAACCAACCTCCCGTCGCATAACTCGATGATGTGGTCGGCATACTCTTCCGCCAGTTCCAGATTGTGGGTCGAGGCGATGATCAGGTATTCATCCGCAAGTTTTTCTAAGATTCCAAAAAGATGGCGGCTGTTTTCGGAATCCAAATTGCTGGTCGGCTCGTCCAAAAGCAATACCCTGGGTTTCTTGAGGAGCGTCCGTGCAATCGCGACCCTCTGGGTCTCGCCCCCGGACAGTTCCGCGATTGCTTTGTTTTCATGGCCTTCCAAATCCAGAACCCGCAGAACCTCCCGGATTTCCGCATCCGGATTTTCCGTTTTGAACAAAGCCAGGGGAAGTTTCAAGTTTTCTTTCACGGAAAGCCTTTTGATTAGATTGAAATCCTGGAAGACGACTCCGATTTCGTATCTTCTGAATTTGTTGAGGTCGATTTCCGAATAGGGCTTTCCGCGATAACTGATTTCCCCGGAAGAAGGCTCCAAGAGGGAAGCAAGGAGATGGAGGAGGGTTGATTTCCCGCTCCCGGACTCCCCGACAATGCAATAAAGGCCCCGGGTTTTGAAAGAAAAACTGAAATCCTCGAGGCCGGCTGTTCCGTCATCATAAATTTTCGAAAGGTTTTTCACAGCAAGCATGGCACCAACTCCCCAAAAATTATACATTTTCCCTCGCCCTCTGTCAATGATTGGCAAAGAAGAATCCGCCTCAAGCTCATCTTTTTGCCAAGGCGGAAGCTTTTATTGAATTGAGTTTTTCCAAAATGAGGAGCGAGAAAAGAATGTTTTCCTTGGAATCCAAAACTTTCGCATCCAAAACAAGGTGTTGGTTATAAACAGAAAAAGAAGCAATTTTGGAGTTTGTAAAAGCGGAGAGGGTGTTAAGAAAGACGCGCGCGATTTCATGGTTCTTCAAAATCAAGAGGGTCGCTCCGGAATTGAAGAGATTGAAATGCTTCCCCGCCCTTAGGAAACTTCCGAAATCTTGGATTCCCAAAATCTCCACGTCGGCAATGTCCCCGTCCATCACCAACATCTTGACAATGTTGCTTTCCAGAACTTCATTGTTGTTGTTCGTGTTCGTAAGTAGAGCGACGCTGACTTTCTTGATGCCGAGCCCTTTCAGCACGGGTCGCGCCTGCAGGATCGCTTCCTTCTTGTCCTCGAAATCGACATAGAAATTGCGGTTCTTGTTGCTGATGAACAAGAATTTCCTCAACGCCGGTATGTCGATCACATCGATGCTTCCGATCGCAAGAGGATTCCTCATCCCGAAAACATTCAAAACATATATTTCCGGAACCTCCCCGACAAGCAAATAATCGATTCTTTTTTCGTCAATCAGCATCTTTGCGTGCTCGACGGCTTCGATGTCCAAAGGAAAATTCAAAATCTCAAACCGTCTGTGGTCGATGTTGTTCACATAGCACGTTTCCACAATCCGCTTCTTATCCCCGACCAATAAAAACATGCCCGTCCCAAAAGCAGCTGCTTCCGCCAAAGCGGAGAGTAAATTCTTTTGGTAGGGCATCATTGCTAAGATTCGCATGTTAAAACCCCTTTTCGATTATACAACCGAAAAGCTGCGAAATGTGTAAAAACCTGTCGCTATTTTTTACGGAAGATTTTCAACCATCCCCAGGTGAAACTGATGATCCCGATGTAACCCAAAATGATGAAACCATAGGTTTTCACGAAAGGAGAAAGGTCCTGGGATTTTGCGGAAATGAAGATGATTCCGGCAAAGGCTGCCAGACCGACGAGGATGGCCAAAACTGCTAATTTTTTCATGTCTCACCAAATCATTTATAAAAATTAATTGCTCAAACGCAAGTTTGAGCAAATCGACTTCAATGGCAGGACCAGGAGGATTCGAACCTCCGCATGATTGGGTCAGAGCCAATTGCCTTACCGCTTGGCGATGGTCCTATAAAAAAAATGGCAGGGCTAGATTGATTCGAACAATCGAATGACGGAGTCAAAGTCCGTTGCCTTACCACTTGGCTATAGCCCTGTATGGTGGTGGGGGACAGATTCGAACTGCCGAACCCTGAGGGAGTGGATTTACAGTCCACCGCGTTTAGCCACTTCGCTACCCCACCATAAGCAGTATTTGACTGCTTATATATTGTACTACATAACAAGAAAAAATGCAAGCCTTTTTCGTTTTTTCTCGACCAAAAAAACTAATCATATTTTGGAAAAGCTTTTTCCAAAACCCGCAAATTCTTTTCCATCAATGTGAAATAATTCTCGCCTTTGTCTTCCTCTTCCTTGGTAATCGTCGCGAGATTATGCAGTTCCAATTTATTCTCGTTCGGAATTTCTAACGCGCTCATGTATTGATTGATGATGGATGACGGAATTTCGTTTTTTGTAACGCAGATGTGCCGGATGCCCAGGTTCTTGGCCGCGTTTATTTTTTCCTGCATTTCCACGGGCGACACATCGACGCTTTCATTGTCGGTCCGAATTCTGATTCTTTCAATTCCATACGCTTCCTTCCAATATGCATAAGCGTCGTGGTCGATCAGGATTGTTTTCGATTTGATGTTGGGAGCGGAAATAAGTTCCTTGAACTGTGCATCCAATTGTCCGAATTTATCTTTCAACGCTTCCGCATTCTCCTCAAACCTATTCTTTTGGTCTTCCGTCAAATCCAAATGTTCAAACATGGCTTCCAGAATGTTATCGGTGATGGTTTTCATGCGGTTGGGATCGAGCCAAACATGGGGATCGAAAAAAATGCCCGTATGTTCGTCGTCCCCGTGGTGATGATGGACTTCATCGCTGTTAATCTCAATCAGGGTCATGTTTTTGATTACTGAGACCGTCGGCACCGCAGCAAGCGTCGAATTCACGGAATCTTCAATAATCCATTCCACTCCCAAACCAATGTAAAAAATGATTTTGCTTTCAGCCATGCTCATGAGATCCTTAGGGGAAACCTCATAGGAATGGACATCCTTCCCCCGCGGATAAACCGAGCGCACCACATACTCATCTTTTACAATATTCTTCACAACAAACTCGAGCGGATAAATCGAGGTGTAGATATCGACTTTTATTTTTTCGTTATTGCAAGAGCTGAGAAACAGGATGCTCAGGATCAGCGCTGCCGTCATTATGATCTTTTTCATCGTTCTTTTCCTTTCTGAACATTTTCTGGAACTTATTCTTGACCCAGGCAATGGTTTGCTTTTTGGGAAGCAATTTCTTCGCAAAAAGCAGGACTTCCTTTGGTACAACAATTAAAATGATGATTTTTCTGACCCGTTTATAGATTTTTGAGAGAGCATATTCAAAACGACGCAAATCCCTCTCCAAGCCCTTGGAAAAATAGAGGAAATGAACCAAAGCGCCGAGGGCAAAGAAACCGAAAGCATAGACGGTGAGAGCGCCCTCAGTTACTTTCATCATAAAAACGGTGGCCAGATAGGCCAGGGCAAGCCAGAAAAAGAGCTGGAAGATATAGCTCAAAACTTGATTGATCCGAAATCTCCCCAAAACATATTTCAGAACATCATGCATCACTGCCAGAAAAAAACCGAAGAACAGGAAATAAATAATCCAGGTGATTTGTTCGTGGATGCCGATCATCGGAATAATTTACTCAAAAAGCCCTTTGCTTTCTCCTGCCTTTGTTTTGAGAGATACTCGATCGAATTAATCTTGCCCGTGATGGTGAGCACTTCCTTTTCCAAATCCAAGTTCTTCATTTCCAACTCATGCCCGCGCACATGCATTTTGCCGAGCGTCGTCTCGAAAAAAAACTCATTGCTGTTTAGGCTTTCGAGTTTTTTGACTCCGGTAATGTGCAGGTCGGTCCTGTTTTTCAACACGATCTCCTGATTCGTGAGCGGATTCTGACTTGTCGGATACATACAATTCACCTCAATGAATTATATGCTAGTCTCAGGTCATTTATTATAGCAAATCCCGGAACCGATTTTCCAACTCCGCAAAAGTAATCACTCTGTAGTCATAGACCTTTTCGCCCAAATTCACGATTGCGATTTCGCTTTCGTTCAAATAGCGTTGGATTTTATTGGTGGAGGGATAAACCAAAATGATTTTGCTGGCATCATCATGCTTTGCTTCCAAGAAGGGAATCAGGTTTTTCAGGTATTTCATGTTCCTGTAGCCGCCATGATAAGCCGAGCCCCCGTAACGCAGGCACCATGTGTTTCTGCTATTGATCGTAAGCGAAGAATTGGCGGGAACGGTGACGGTTTTGATCAGCAATTTGCCATTTTTGGCCGACAATTCATAATCGTGGGATTTCCCCTTCATTTTCCGGATGTCCAGACCATGTTCCCTGGCAAGCCTGGTAAGCGCGCTTTCAATTTCCGCTTTCCGTTTCCGATCAAGATATATCGAAACTGCCCCAATAAGAATCATGAAAGCGACCAATCCCGCGCTAATTTCAATAATATATAAAACAAGTCCCATACCGTACATATTATAACCCATCCGCCCTTTCTAGTCAATTTCCTTCGGGCAGACGAGGAAAGCAAGATAAATAAGCATGATAATCATGATGAGCGGATTATGCCAAGTATTGTCAACCAGTCCGTGGATGAGCATGGCTGAGGCAGCGAAGATGACGGCAATATTGTAGGGATGCTTTCTTGCTTGATTGAAAATTTGGAAAATGAAGTATCCGAAAGCAAGCAACCCGCAAATACCGAGCGTGGCCAAGTTTTGGATGACATAATTATGGTAATGCTTTAACTCGGCCCTGAAACCCCCTTCGATCAAATAGGGTTTGGCGGTGTAAGCTCCGGAACCAAAGAGCGGAAATTCTTTAAATACATCAAGGCCGTAACGGTATATTTTGACCCGCGCCTGGTCGTTGAACCAACCCCTTTCCGCCATCTGTTTCAAATATCCAATTAACCCAGCGCGGATTCCGGGAATCAAAAACATGATTCCCACCGCGATGAGAACGGCCGAAAACAAAACCAGGATTCCCTTCCGAAATTGGCTTTTGTTTTTGACATGCCGACTGATGTATACAAAAAACGGAAGCAGCAGGATTCCGAACGCGAGATAGGCGCCTTTGCTTAAGGTGAGAAAGAGAGCGGCGATGTCAATGCCAAGGATTAACAGCAAATGCCATTTCCCCGTGTCCAAGTATGCATAGAAGGCGAGGGGAATCAAAAGCAAATAAACCATCGCCAGCGAATTCGAAGCGCTCCATCCGAGTTCAATTCGTTTGCCCAGAACATCTCCCTTGTATTGAATCAAAAAGATGATAATCTGCAGAGCGATCGCCAAACTCAGATAAACGGCGTTTTCCCCGATTCTCCGATAATCATCTTTTTCTTTTTTATTCCAAAAGTATAAAAAGAGATAGCAATAGGCGAAAGCTTGAAGAATGCCGATGACTCCGTAAATCAAAAATTCCCCGGGGATGTTAATAAGCGAAAACAGACTTGCAAGAAAACAGAAAACCAAGGCAATGAAGAGGGGATTATTGAAATTTATTTTTTTTCTGACCAAATCATAAACTGCGAGCGGCAGAATGAAGATCCCCGCCAAAAGCAAGGGCCAAAAATTTGTTTCGTAGGAAGTGGCTCGGTAATTAATGAGCCCCGCAAAAACCACGGTCACGATGTTTATTCTCTTTGCCCCGGAAATGATGGTCAAAGCTATCGCCAACGCCGAATAAATGATCGCCGGCGTCTGCAACTGAAAATACCAACAAACCAAAGTGATTAAATAAGTAACCGGGGGAAAATATTTGCTTTCAAAGAAGTTCTTGATTGGTTTCATCACGTACCTTCGCTTTCTTCTTTATGCACATCAATCCGAGCGTCAAAAGTATTCCCACCGACATGAGCGACGCCAGCAAGCCCACTTTCATGCCCGGGGTTTCATAAACGAATTCCACCTCATGGGACCCGGCATCCAAAAACACTCCCATGTATCCGACGTTCGCCTTTTCGAATTCGGTCCTGACACCATTGACGTAAGCTTTGAAGCCGGAGGAGTAGGGAAGGGAGATGAATAGCATGCCGGGAGCGTCCAAACTTATTTTTCCCGAAAAGCCGGAAGCATTGAATTTCAAATCCTCCAAAGTTTCAGAATTCAGTTTGGCCGCCTTTTCCTGAATCTCCGCGACCGGATTCAAATAATAATTGATTTTTGAAAATTCATATTCCCCTTCCTCAAAATGAATCCTGACTTCCAAAATTCCGCTTTCATAATAACCCAAATTGACCAAATGATCAGGATTTTCATAGTAAAAATAAGTCCCGTAGGCATAATTTCTTTCTTCCTTTTTAGCATATTCGGTTTCATAGAAAACTGTAAATTGCTTTTTGTTCAATGCCCTAAGACCCAATATTTCCACATACAATTCCGCGGCTTCCGCTTCCACTGTAAATCTCAGCAAACCGCCGCCGCTTCCGGAAATAATTTTCCCCGGTTCAAAAATAATATTCTCAGACTCAAATTCCGGTTTCAATGGCTCCAAATCCAGCGGCTCATGTTTCGGAAGCCCGCAATCATCTTCCAAAATCACGGCAGAAAGCAAAGCATTTTCCCTGCCGACATAGGTTAAGTTTTCCAAGTCCTCATTTTTTACATATTCATGGTAAACAAATCCAAAGTTGATGAAATTTTCATTTCGAAAAATATGGACTTTTTCATAAACCTTTTCTTGCCCGTTGTATTCAAGATAACCGGTTTGAGTGTAGTTATTAAAGCGGGATTCATCGAATTTTTGAAGTTCCGTGGTCGCATGGAGCTCAAACCCATAAGGAACGGGCTGTTTTTCCGACTCCCTCACAAGCATATACTTTACATGATTGATTGCGTTCAAAGCGCTTCTTTCGTCAAAGCCGTTATAACCGATTGTGTTATTGTGATTCGAAACATTGAAGAATTTAATCACATCATTAACATAACCATTATTCATCGTATTATAATAATGAACGGCGGGAAGACCGTGGGCCAGTCCGTCGTTTCCCAAAAAATCAGAATTGAGGGCATATTTATTTTGGTCGATTCGGAAAAAACTATCATCGGATGAAATATCTGAAAAAGCGGATTTATCTTCGTAAGCGCTGAGGCCTTCCGATGTCGTGAGAAAGAAAGTGCAGGCAAAACCGAATCCCAGCACCAACAGAAAAGAACTTATTAGCGTAATTCTGTATATATGGCGGGAACTGAACAACTTCCCGGTCATTTTGAATTGGCGCTTCCGGATGAATGTAAGCACCGGAAAAAGGCAAACCAAAAATAATGCAGCCAGCACGATTAAAAGTATATTGCGGGTTTTTTCTGCCCAGGCCGAAAGGGCGAGGACAGCCAAGAGGCTGATGAGGATGAAAAATACTTTCAGCGCTTTGTTTAAAGCTGGTCCGTCCAATTCTTCTTCCATGAATCTCCCAAGGATCAAAGCCGCCGGAAGAATCAGCAGAAAGGTCCAGCGGTTATTGATGTAAGTAAAGCCATTGATCGCATAACCGAAGAAAGGAAGGAAAAGCAGCGCCGCGAGTATGAGAAAGTAAGTTTTGAAGAGAGTTTTGCGGGTGTTTAAAACATATGTAAGAATGATGAAGAAAATGTAGAAATTGCCGATTGTGGAAGAATAGCGCCTCCCGACAATGGGAACGAAGAACGACAGAAGGTAGTTCAATAAATCATAGGCATTGTATAAGAGGAAACCTTTTGTGGAGGTCCTTGAACTCATGAAGGTTCCGACCAACTGCGGGACAAGCACGAAGCCGCCCAGTAATGCGCCCAGAGCATAAACGAAAGCAATGCTCACAAAGTTTTTCAGAAAACTTCTGAAGGATTTATTTTTTATTTTCGGGAGCAGCCTTAAGAAAACATAGAGGATAAAACCGAAACTGATGTAAACATAAAAATAAAACTGCGTTATCAACCCGAAAAAAGAAGCGAAAACCAACAAAAAAGGATTGCCCTTCCGGATGTATTTTTCAGCACCGAGAATCACCAAAGGCAGCAACAGGGGCCCGTTGGTAAAAAACGGGTGGCGGAAAGCGGAGTAAAGAACGGTGATGTTAAAGCAATAGAAAACTGCTGCGATGAGCAAGGAGCGATTCTTTTTGATTCCCAACTCCTTCGCCAACAAAATCAAAAAAATGCCCGCCAGATAGAGCCTTAAGACGGCAATTAAATAATAACTGAATTCTATGTGTTCGATGGGCAGGAGATAGGCAATGATAGTCAGGGGATCAAACAGCGAATAGTAGCAGTAACTCAAGAAAAAATCGCTTCCCAAACCCATGTTGAAACGATAAATGGAGAAGGGTTCTCCGCGGAAAAATCCTTTGATTTGTGTGACATAATCACGCATGAAAAGCAAATGTTGCTTGAAGCCATCGGAATATAAACCGAAACCGAAAGGGTATCCTGTCTTAATTTCCGACGGCAACAAACCCAATAGAATGAAGACGATAAAAATTGCCGTAAAGGTTGAGTAAACGTTACAATATTTTTTCATAATCTCTTCAACCGCTTATTTATCAACATTTTAACATATTCAAAAACATAAAGCAACAAAACTTTAATACATTTGCCAGAACAAAATTCCGGTGCTATAATGTATGTACATTTAATAAGAATGGTGGATTATGAAAAGAATTGCAATCGTGGTTCCTTGTTATAACGAGGAAGATGCGCTGAGGCTTTTTTATGATGAAGTGCGGAAACATTTCGTTCCAGGTTATGATTTTTACCTGCTGTTCGTTGATGACGGCTCCAAGGACGGCACCCTGCAAACCATCAAAGAAATCAGTCTACAAGACCAGAAGGTTCTGTATCTGTCCTTTTCCCGGAATTTCGGAAAAGAAACCGCGATTTATGCGGGTCTCTCCGCAGCAAAGGAAATCGATGCTGACGCCGCAATCTTGATTGATGCGGATCTGCAAGATCCTCCCGGGTTGATTCCGGAAATGCTCGCATTATACGAAGCAGGTTACAAGCATGTTTATACAAAACACAGATCAAGAAAAGGAGAACCCTTCTTAAAAAAATTCTTTGCAAGATCCTTTTATATCATCTACGGTCTTTTCACTAAAAATCGCAACATTGCCCGCGGAGCACGCGATTTTTCCCTTCTTGACCGAGATGTCATCGAAGCTTTTTTGAAAATTAAAGATTATCGCCGCTTTACAAAGGGCATTTTTGCCTGGCTGGGCTTCCAAAGCAAATGTCTGGAATTTGATTATGTTCCGCGAGCAGCCGGCAAAACAAAATGGTCTTTCAAAAAACTATTCCGTTATGCCATCCTCGGAATAAAACAATTCAGCCATTTTTATCTTCTAATACCTAACATTCTAATCATTCTTTGTTTGCTTCTGTTCGGATTTGAAATCATTCACGGCATCCGCGAAGGTTTTAATCATCTTGCACTAAGAATGGAAATCTTGGCATTATTAATCCTTATTGGCATCAAGTATCTGATGCGGCTTCTCTATGATATCCGCGATCAAACCTTAGGAAGACCTTTGTATCTGACGAAAGAAACGAATGTCGAGGTGCGGAATCATGAAGAAACTCTTTAGTCGTTCATTTTTAATCTTTTGCATCATCGGTGCCCTCAATACCCTCGTCCATCTTGCAGTATTCAATCTGTTAATTGAAACGAACACTCTGCTTGCCAATTCCGTCGCTTTCATAGCCGCTTCCCTTTTTTCTTATTGGGCGAACGCAACCTTCACTTATAAAACGGAGATGGAAAGCAAAACCTTTGTATTTTTACTGCTAACATTTTTTATCAAACTTCTCCTAAGCAATGCCCTGACTCTGGGTTTCGAACACCTGTTTTCCAGCATCAACCAAAGAGCATTGATCAAATTCATTCCGATTCCCGTCACCCTGATCATCCTGCCCCTTCAGTTTTTTGCATTCAATCTCATTTTTTTAAAAAAGAAAACATAGGCAATCGCTTATGTTTTTTTTGTTACAAAAAAAAAAATTTTATGTTATGATATATCCGAGGTGTTTTTATGAAACCTGTGTTCATAGTCCTGATTTCCTTCTTTTCCGCAACCATCCTGGTGCTTGCTTTCATATTGCTTTTGGTTTTTAAGCCAATCAAAAGGAGCAAAAAACTGAAGGCCAGACAATACTCCCTCTACCGGGACTATACAGAAAAGGGTGGGATTGTTTTTTTGGGGGATTCGCTCACCGAGTTCTTTCGGATTGAAGAATTCTTCCATGCCCACAACCCCTATAACCGCGGCATCGCCGCCGACACCTCCGCGGATGTATTGGAACGGCTCCAAACGAATGTCATTGATCTTAAACCCAGAAAAGTTTTTCTTCAAATCGGAACCAACGATCTTAACAGCATCAAAAAGAACAGAAAAGAAACAACCGTCGCCAACATCAAAACAATTCTCACGAAACTGCGGGAAAATTTGCCTGAGGCAGAAATCTTTTGCATTTCCCTCTACCCAGTCAACAGAAAAGCAAAGTTTTTCAGCCCTTTCTTTGTCGGGAAGCGAAAAAATGAAGACATAGTGGTAATCAATTCAGAAATTAAATCCTTCTGCAAACAAAACAGCTTTCTCTATATTGATGTTTACAGCCATTTACTGGATGAGAAAGGCAATCTCGATGCAAACTATACTTTCGAAGGGTTGCATCTAAATTTTGAGGGTTATAGGAAGATTGCGGAAATCTTGAAACCTCATTTATGATTTTGCTTTCTCAGGAAAATATGATATAATATTGAAATATCAGAGGTGGAAATATGGATAATAGAACTTTAAACGATCAAGAAATTGTCAGGCGCCAAAAAATGGAAGAGTTGCGGGCAAAGGGGATTGATCCTTTCGGCCATGCTTTCAAACGCACCGCAACTTCCAAATCCTTGAAAGACGCTTACGGCAAGTATTCAAAAGAAGAATTGTCTGAAATGAATGTAAAAGCTGCGCTTGCGGGAAGGATTATGGCCAAGCGCAGCAAAGGAAAAACCGGGTTCATGCACATCCAGGACCGCTACGGCCAATTTCAGATTTATTGTAGAAGCGATTCGGTGAGCGAACTCGATTTCGAGCTCTTCAAGAAAGCTGATTTGGGTGACATCATCGGCATAGAAGGTGTTTTGATTCGGACCGACATGGGCGAACTTACTTTGAAAGCGGACAGATACATCCACTTATGCAAAGCCCTCCGCCCGCTTCCGGAAAAATTCCACGGCCTCCAGGATAAGGAAGAAGCGCGCCGGCGCCGCTATGTTGATTTGATTGTCAATGAAGAAGCGCGGAGAATTGCCTTCATGAGGCCGAGAATCATCCGCACCTTCCAGAAATTCTTTGACGGCAAGGGGTTTGTGGAAGTGGAGACGCCGATTCTGCAGCCCATTCTGGGGGGAGCCAACGCCAGGCCCTTCGTCACCCATCACAATGCCCTGGACATGGATTTTTACTTGCGGATTGCGACCGAACTCCCGCTCAAGAGATTGATTGTGGGCGGCATGGAAGCCGTATATGAAATCGGAAGGCTTTTCCGGAACGAAGGCATGGACGCAACGCATAATCCCGAATTCACCAGCATTGAGGCTTATCTTGCTTATTCCGACATGGAAGGCATGATGGATCTTGTGGAAGAGTGCTTCCGTTTTTTATGCGATGAAATTCTTGAAAAACGAGTTTTCGAATACCAAGGGCATTTCCTTGATTTCGATAAACCCTTCAAAAGAATCCACATGGTCGATGCAATCCAGGAACAGACGGGAATCAATTTCTTTGAAGTCGCAACCCTTGAGGAAGCGCTGAAACTGGCAAGGGAATACGACATCGAGGTGGAGAAACACCAAAAGACTTACGGGCACATCGTCAATCTCTTCTTTGAGAAATTCGTTGAACAGACCCTGATTCAACCGACTTTCATCTACGGACATCCGATTGAAATCAGCCCGCTGGCAAAAAAAAGCGATGATCCCCGTTTCACCGAAAGATTCGAACTCTTCATTAATAAAAAAGAATACGCGAATGCTTTCAGCGAGCTTAATGACCCCATCGACCAATACGAGCGTTTCATCAATCAATTGAAAGAAAAAGAACTCGGAAACGAAGAAGCGACCGAAATGGATTATGATTACATTGAAGCGCTGGAATACGGGCTTCCGCCCACGGGAGGACTCGGAATCGGAGTCGACAGAACGGTCATGCTTTTGACGCAGGCCGATTCGATTCGGGACGTGCTTCTTTTCCCGCACATGCGCCATACCAAAAGATAAAAACTTCCCAAAAAGGGAAGTTTTTTTAATCCCAAACTTCAATTTCTTCTCGTATCATCACGTAAATTTCCTGGGTGGTGAGCGTTCCCACCGGAGCAATACCTTCCAGAATCAAATTAAATTTCTGGAATATTTCCTGATCGAAATCCTTCTTTTCGGAAAAGATGTCTTCGATTTCCCCATACAAACCGGAAATCGCCTCTTTTGCTTCTTCCTTGTAAAGGGACTTTTCTTTCAGGGATTCCGCGAGATCGCTTAAAAACAAATAATAATTGACCAAGGTCTGATATTTCTTGAAGCCGACAATATCATTTTTAAAATAAATTTCATAAATATTCTTCAGTTCTTCCAGTTGCTGATGAAAGTAAGTAAAACCGACTTCGAAAATGACCTCGAATTCCTCTTCGACTTTTTCATACTTCCGGACCCTTTCTTTGATGAAATCCATGACCAGGAAAACATCTTCAAAGCGGTCATATATTATTCTGCAGTTTGCCTTTAATAGTTCTAAAAAATCACTGTTTTGCGTTAAATACGATTGATAATCATGCACATCAATCATCGTTGGTCTTCCTTAAACTTGATAAAGTATCTGACTTTTCCTCTCCTGCCGGGTCGCATGTTCCTCATGGCAAGTTTTCTGAAGGTTTCAACGTCTCCTTCCGTAATGCTTTCCTTTTTAAAGATCAAACCCTGATCGCGGTCAATGCACATGTAAACATGGTCCCGATATTCGTATATGCTTTCAAAATGTTCCCAGCCAAGCACCACTTTTCCCTGAGCGCCTTCTATGAAGCGGACAATCTTCGGTTTGGTGATTTCAATGATTTCCAATTTCCCTTCACGTTCTTTTTCAAGTTTGTTCACGGTGCCGATTATTCTCCCTACCGTAAATGCGGGAAGGCTGGAAAAAAGGAAGATCGTGAAAACCCAGTAAATGCTCTTGTTAGTTTGGCTGGCATCGGCATTGAGGGTCACGTTAATCGAAAGGTATAAGCTTAACAGCGCGGCGGCGATGAAAAAATACACCGACACTGACTTTACGAACACATTAAAATAAAGGAAACGCTTATATAATTTTCTGTCAAACTTGCTTTTGATAAGTACTTTCTCCATCTAATCACTCCTAAATCATATGAACATTATACCACATCCGGGTTAATTTGTTAAGGCGTATTCTTTGCAAATTTTGTGATGAAAACCGGGGCGTTTGTGTTATAATACTACTTGAGGTAAAAAATTATGGACTATTTAATCAAAGCAATGGCTAGAGGCGAGCGCGTTCGGGTTTATTTGGCCCGGACGACAAAAATCACCAATGATGCAATTGCAACCCATGATTTATGGCCGAGCGCTGCTTCCGTGCTTGGAAAAACGCTGACAATCGCACTGTTGATGGGCGGGATGCTCAAAGGCGAAGAAGCCCTGACCATAAAAATTGACGGCAACGGACCCATCGGCATTGTCATTGCGGACGGAAATGCCAAGGGTGAAGTGCGTGGCTATGTCAGCAATCCCCATGTTCACTTTTCCAAAGCCGGAAGCTTGGATGAAGTCACAACTTTGGGTTACAACGGTTACATCGACGTCATTAAAGATTTGAAACTGAAGGATTTCTATTCTTCAACCATACCTCTGCAAACCGGGGATTTGGCGAAGGATTTCACTTATTACTTCGCCTACTCCGAACAGACTCCGACTTTGACCAGTCTGGGAACTGTCATCGGCGAAGACAATGCCTGCAAACTCTGTGGCGGCATCATCATCCAATTGATGCCCGACGCCAAGGAAGAAGACATTGAATTCCTGGAGTTCAAAACGGCTGTGCTTTCGCGCTTTTCGGGGTTGCTTGCGGAATATGATGATTTGGAAATGATTCTGAAATTAATCTTCGGAGACGACTACAGGATTCTTGAAAAAATGGATGTCCGTTATCACTGCGATTGCAGCAAAGAAAAATTTGCGCGTGGCATCGCAACCCTTGGAAAGGAAGAGATCCGCGACATCATCGAAACGGACGGAAAAGCCGAAGTCGTCTGCCATTACTGCCGGAAAGAATATGTCTATTCCAAAGATGATTTGGAAAAGATAGAAAGGGAGAGCAAACGATGAAAACTTTGGAATTTGCAAAAAGGATATTGGAGATTCCCAGCCCCTCGGGTTACACAAAGGAAGTCATCAGCTTTCTTGCGGAAGAATGCAGGGAAAAAGGTGTTTCCCATTCGCTTTCCAACAAGGGAAACCTCATCATAGAATTTCCGGGAGAAAGCGATTATACGGTGGGGCTTTCTGCCCATGTCGACACGTTGGGAGCGATGGTCAGAAGCATTAACGCAAACGGCACGCTCCGTTTCAGCGTCATCGGCGGCCCCAGTCTTCCGACTTATGACGGGGAGTATTGCCAGGTGATTACGAGGAACGGAAAAACTTATTCGGGAACCTTTCTTTCAAACAGCCCCTCCATACATGTTTTTAAAGATGCAAATTCGCTTCCAAGAACCGAAGAAAACATGCATGTGCGCCTCGACGAGAAGGTCAAAAAGAGGGAGGATGTAGAAAAGCTCGGCATCGGGGTAGGAGATTTCATTGCCCTTGACCCTAAAACCGTCATCACCGAATCAGGTTTCATCAAATCGCGTTTCCTTGACGACAAAATCAGCGTCGCCATTCTCTTCTCTCTGATCGACCATCTGCAGAAAAGATTGGCAAAATTAAAGAACCGGCTTGTGATCATTATCTCCACTTATGAGGAAGTCGGGCACGGCGCAAGTTCCATTCCGCACCTTGACGAAATGATTGCCGTTGACATGGGCTGTGTTGGCGCCGATTTGAGCTGCACCGAATATGACGTGTCAATTTGCGTGAAGGATAGTTCCGGCCCCTATGATTTTGAAATCACGAACCGCTTGATTGAACTGGCCAAGAAAAACAAACTCAGTTACGCCGTCGATGTCTATCCTTATTACGGCTCCGACGTCTCCGCTGCTTTGCGGGGCGGGCATAACATCCGCGGCGCCCTAATCGGTCCCGGTGTCAGCGCCTCCCACGGCATGGAAAGAACGCATCGTGAAGCCGTTGAAAACACTTTGAAATTATTGATTGCCTATTTAGAATAAAAAGCCTGTCAAACAGGCTTTTTGTCTTTTGTAAAGCTTATGTTGTATATGCTTTCTATTTTTTTGATTTCCCTATAAACGCGGTTGATGGGAAGCCCCATGACATTGTAAAAATCGCCGTCGATTCCACGGACATGCTTTCCGAAAATGCCCTGAATCGCATAGCCTCCCGATTTGTCATAGGGTTCTTTCGTGCTGATATATGCTTCTATTTCTTCAGCTTTCAACTCATCAATCCTCACCGTCGTTATTTCCGAAAAAACCGTCCGATAATCCCTGAAATTCATGAAAACCCCGGTTATGACTCTGTGATCCTTTCCCGAAAGGGTTTCCATCATTTTCCGCGCTTCCTCTTTGTCCCTTGGTTTCTCCAAGATTGTTTCGTTGGCGACGACGATTGTGTCCGCGCAGATCACCAGATGCTCGGGAAAATGCAATAGAGTTTCCAGGCCTTTTTTATAGGCCAGTCGGACCGCATAATCCGCTGCGTTGCGGTATTCGCTCAAATTTTCGTCCACCAGCGGACGGAAAACAAGGAATTCATAACCCAATAATTCCAGCAATTCTTTTCTTCTTGCAGAAGCAGAACCCAAAACTATCTTCATTGATATCCCAACTCCTCCAACGCTTCTTGAAACAACTCGGGATTGTCGGTCATGATCACGTCCGCTCCCAGTTTTATCAATCTTTTCATTTCTTCCTTGTCGTTGATGGTCCAATATTGCACGGAGATGTTGCGTCTATGCGCTCTCCTGATATATGTGGTTTTTTTAAGATCGAAAGTCAATCCGAAAGCTTCGGCTTCGGTCGGGATTTGCAGGCAAACGAAGGAAGAAGTATCGAAGAGATTGACTCCGAACATTTGCGTAAGTACGAATTTTTGCACCTCGCCGACGCTTCCACCCCGCATTAAATGCCCATAATTATCCTTCAAATATTTCTCGATTTCCGTATGGAAGGTTCCGATGACAACTCTTCTTTCCATCCCGTATTCTTTGTATGTTTCAGTGACTAGATGATTGAGAATGTCCGCTGCCACCATGCCCTTTTCGCCGCTGTCCTTGATTTCTACAATAAACTTCAAATCAGTCTCTTTATAAGCCTCGAAAATCTCATCGATGGTCGCAACCGCCAGTTTGTTTTCTGAGATTATTTCCCTTCTGTTGGGCGTGTCCGGCGCAACCAGGTCCGCATAGAGGCTGTTCCCATTCCTATCCGTAAATTTCGCTCCGAAATTAAACTCGCGCAATTCTTCGAGAGTGTGCTCCGAAACATAATATTTTTCACTCTTTCCGGTTACTTCCTCCACATCACAGAGATCATTGATCCAAAGATCGTGGCTCGCAACCAACTTGTCGTCCTTCGTGAGACACAAATCGAGTTCCAAAATGTCGACCTTATATTCATGGACCGCAGCATCGAAAGCTTTGAAAGTATTTTCGGGATTTAAATCCTTACCGCCGCGATGCGCAGCAACGAGCGGTTTCTGCCCCTCCCTAATGATGAAGGGATTGTCTGCAATTGCTTTCCTCGGAGGAATGATGTTAATGGCCGTCCAAAAAAGAACAAGCGCGAGGAGAACGAATCCCATCCATTTCAACTTCCTTTTCATTCTATCATACCCCATATCTATGAAGAATTATAACATTTATTGTCGTCTTAATAAAGAAAAAAACTAAAATATTCCTCCGAATATTTTAGTTTTAATCATTTCTCTCCAAATAGCGATGCAAGATCATCCCGATGATGAAAACAAGAACCACGAACACCAGGGTGCTTAACCAGCCAATATAAAACCTTTCCGTCAGCATGTCGACAATCCAGGCAATTATTCCTGCGAGCACTGCTTCCGCCAGCGCAGCAGAAACATTCCCGTAGCGCGGGAACACCAGCATGTCCCCGACCAGAAAAGAAGCTAGCGCCACGGCAAGTGAGGTTATGAATATCCAGAGCAAGGGATTGTCGTTTATCAGACCGTAAGCAAGCCATGCGCTGACAAATATCAATATGATTCTCAATATCAAACTTAAATAAATTCTCTTCATTTCGAATTCCTTTCTTTCCGTTCTTTTTCTATTATTTCCAAAAGAATATGTTTTATAAGAAAAAATGTGATTCAAACCGAATCACATTAATTCTCTAATATTTCAATTATTTCAAACATGTCTTTCGCATCTTCTTTTCTGATGCTCGGTTGCAGGGAAAGGACCTTAAAAACCACGGTCTTTCGAAAATAACTGACTTCAACGATGTCACCGATTTTGAGAACGGTGCCCGGTTTCGCAATCCTGCCGTTGACTTTGATTTTTCCGGCTTCCCCGGCTTCTTTTGCAACCGTCCTTCTCTTAATTATTCTGGAAACCTTGAGAAATTTATCAAGCCTCATGGCCGCCTTCTTGAGCCCGCTTCTTCGCTTCTTCCATCGCCTTCAATTGTTTGCGATAGATTTCCTGCAATTCTTCCTCTTTTTCCCGGGCTATTCTCTCAGCTTCCTCCTTGGCTTTCTTCTTTTCCCACCAACCAAGTTTGCCAGTTTCCGCAAGCTCATAAATGTCTTCTTTGGTAAGCGTTTCGATCTCGCAGAGATGATCGGCAAGCAAAATCAGCAGATCCTTGTTTTCCGTCAGTACATTTTTTGCTTTTTGATAGCAGTCGTCAATGATTTCCCTGATTGCCTGGTCGATTTCTAAAGCCACTTGGTCGGAGAAGTTTTTGTCTTTCATGTAATCGCGGCCCAAAAAGACTTCATAGGCCGGCCTTTCATACTGAATCGGCCCGAGTTTGCTCATTCCGTATTCGGTGACCATCGCCCTGGCGATCCGCGTCGCTTTTTGGAAGTCATTATGGGCGCCGGTGGTGATCTCGTTCGTCATCAGTTCTTCCGCAACCCTGCCGCCCAGGAGGCCAGTGATCGTATCCAAGAGCGAACTCTTTGTATGCAAGAAACGCTCTTCTTCCGGCGTCATCAGGTTGTAACCTCCGGCTTCGCCGCGGGGAACGATCGTGACCTTTTGAACGATATCCGCGTTTTCAAGCTTTAAGCCCAGTACCGCATGACCGGCTTCATGGTAAGCGATGATGCGTTTTTCGGTGTCTGAGTATTTACGGCTCCGTTTGGCCGGTCCCATCAGCACGCGGTCAACCGCTTCATCTATGTCATAGATTTTGATTTCCTTGCGTCCTTCGCGCGCCGCAAGCAAAGCAGCTTCGTTAAGCAGATTCTCAAGATCCGCTCCCGAAAAGCCTGGCGTCCTTTTTGCAATGTCCTCCAAATTTATTTTCGGAGAAAGTTTTTTGTTTCGGGCATGGACTTTCAGAATTTCCGTGCGTCCCCTGACATCGGGATTAGATATTCTGATCTGACGGTCAAAACGGCCGGGACGAAGCAATGCCGGGTCCAAAACGTCGACGCGGTTCGTCGCTGCCATGATTATGACACCGGAATTTTCTTCAAAGCCGTCCATCTCGACCAGGAGCTGGTTCAAAGTCTGCTCGCGCTCGTCATGGCCGCCGCCCAAGCCTGCGCCTCGCTGACGGCCTACGGCATCGATCTCATCAATGAAAACGATGCAGGGCGCGTTCTGTTTCGCGGTTCTGAACATGTCACGGACACGGCTAGCGCCGACTCCGACAAACATTTCCACAAAATCGCTACCGGAAATGGTGTAGAAGGGAACTTTCGCTTCGCCGGCAACAGCCTTCGCAAGCAACGTCTTTCCGGTTCCCGGAGGCCCGACAAGCAGAATTCCCTTCGGAATCCTCGCTCCGATTTCAAAATATTTGCGGGGATGTTTCAGGAAGTCAATGATTTCTTCCAATTCTTCGATTTCCTCATCGACGCCCGCAACATCTTTAAACGTGACCTTCGAGTGCCTTGCCATCCGGGCCCGCGATTTTCCGAAATCGAAAGCCCTGTTGTTTCCGGAAGCGGTGTTTCGGAAGAGAAACACCATGAACCCGATGAAGAGGACAATCGGAACGATGAAGGAAATTATCGAAAGCCAATCGACCGTTTTCAGGGGCACCACGGAATATTCGAGAACATCGGCAGCTTCCTTTTGTAAAATTATGGGAAGCAGGTTCTCCTCAAAGTGGTCTTTCAGAACAACGATTACATAATTTTTCTTAATTCCCGTTTCATCTATGTATGTTCCTTTGATCGTCAGCAGATCATCGTTTTCGCCCCCAATCGGGGTAACCTTCACTTCTTTTATTTTGCCTTCATTTAAGTAATGTTCAAAATAAGCCATTGAGAGGGAATCCGGTCTTTCTTTGGCATTTTGCATGAAAAAGATAATGCCGACTATGACCAGGATGATTATTAATATGACGCCTATGTCGGTCCTGAAACCGCGTTTAGGCTGTTGTTTCTGTGGTCCTTGTGCCATCAAATCCTCCTTACTTCTTATAAACGGATTCTTTCAGAACCCCGATATAATCCAAATTGCGGTACAATTCATTATAATCGAGGCCGAAGCCGATAACAAATTTGTTCGGAATCCTGCGCCCTACATATTTCAAATCCACTTCGACTTTTCTTCCTTCAGGCTTGTCCAGAAGCGTGACGACTTCAATGCTGGCAGCGCCCCTGTCCGAAAGCAAATTCATCACTTCCTGCAGCGTGAGGCCCGTATCCACGATGTCCTCAACGATCAGGAGATGCCTGCCTACGACCGGGGTGATCATGTCCTTCAAGACCATGACCGCACCGCTCGATTTGACGCCGACATAGCTCGAAGCTTGCATGAAGTCAACTTCAAGATCGCATTTAATGTGCTTCATCAATTCCGCAAGAAACGGAATGCTCCCTTTCAACAAACCCACCAAAATCGGTTTTTTGTCTCGGTAGTCTGCAGTGATTTGTTCTCCCAAGCGCTCGCATACTTCAACTATTTCTTTATTACTCAATAAGATTTCCTCTACGAAACTATCCATCTTTTCTTTCCACCTTTATTATTATATCATTATTTTTTATGTCCTTCACCAAGGAGCTTTTTTTGATTCCGAGAACAGCGAGGATTTCACCATCCTTCTCACATATTATTGCTTGTTCTCTTTCTAAAATACCGATCTTTTTATCGATTAAAAGATCTTTAACTTTTTTATAGCCTGCGTCAAGCAGAATTTTATCGCCGGGCTTGCGACTCCTGAGCCTGAGCGGCAACATATGACTATTATACCATAAATCTTCCGGATTGGGAACATCTACACTTCCAATTATTATAACATTTACACGAATCTTGTCACTGAGTTTGTAAGTCCCCGGACCGTCGATGAGGACATCAAAAACCGGCGTTTCGAGACGATGATTATAAAAAGAAATCAAATCATATTCCTTGACGAAAGTCAGATCCCCTTTATAAAACACCTTCAGGTTCCTTTTTTCTGACATAATCAATTTCAAGATTTCTTCAATATTGCTTTTCGAATACATCTTCTCCTTAAGCAACTCAAAAAGGACCTCGGATCTTAAAAATGGGCTCAGTTTCAGAAAATCTCTGCGCCGAAAACAGATGGCATTTTCTTTTCTTTCTGCCCCGCTTAAGAATTCATTGACCTTTTCTTCCAGGAGCTGATTGGCAGCTTTCAAGGTTTCGGAAAAATCCCGGAATTTCAAATGAACATTTGGATCTTCCCGAAAAAAAGCGGGAACGATGCCGCGGATTCGGTTCCGTGTGTAGATGTCCTCAAAATTGGATTCGTCCTGGAAATATTTTATCTTCCGTACGCGCGCATAATCAATCAGTTCCTTCTTCGGAACGTTTAAGAAGGGCCTGATTAAGAGCAGACCGTGGAAGGGGAGGACGGCCTCCATTCCGGAATACCCTTTCAGATTGCTCCCCCTGATGATCCGCATCAATATCGTTTCGATGTTGTCATTCGCGTGATGGGCAAGGGTAAGATATTCCGCCCCGACCCGCTCCGAAACTTTCCTGAAAAAATCATAGCGCTTACTTCTTGCAAAGCTTTGGAAATTTCCTTTGACCTCTTCCGTCAGTCTTTCCACATGGAAAGGTAGGTTGTTTTCTTCGCAAAAAATCCGAAGATATTCCTCCTCTTCAGCGGATTGCTTCCGCTTTCGATGGTTGAAATGCGCGACATGGAGTTTAAGTTCATGTGCTACTTTTAGATTTAAAAAAGCGTGCAGCATCACCATCGAATCAACCCCCGTCGATACCGCGAGAACGACGGTGGCTTTCTTTAATTTTAAGCGGTTTTCTTTGAAAAAATCTATTAACAGTTTGTCCATAATTCACCTAAATATATTATACAATAAATATACTTCATCTTTCATAAAAAATCAAGAAAAAAGTAGTCCGTTTCCGAACTACTTCTTTAAGATCTTAGCGTTGGACAAAACCATCGACTGGAAAGAATTTAGCTTCAGATCATTCTTATATTTCGCTTTGAAAGCGGAAGCAAGCAATGAATCAATCAATTCCGAAAAACTCATTTGCTCTTCAAAGAGATAATATGCTAAGGAACCAGGTATCGTGTTCACCTCGTTCACATAAATCTTCTCCTCTTCCTCATCATACAAATAATCAATTCTGATGACTCCCCTGGTCCGGTATTGGTTCGCAATTTTCAGGCTGACGCGGCTGATTTCCTGTCCCAACTCCTCAGGGATTGCGGCTGGAATCTCATGCGTCGAACTGGAAGGCAGGTATTTATCGGAAAAGGTTAGGAAGGGGTTCTCCGATTTCACTTCCTCAACTGCGGAAAGCAGGTATTCCCCGTTCCTTTCCATAACCGCCTGGTTGAATTCACGGAAGCGCAGGAGTTTTTTCTCAACCAACAAAGAATCTTCATATTTGAAGGCATAATTGCAGGCACGGATGAATTCATCCCCGTCATTCGCAATTTTGATTCCAATGCTGGAACCGAGCGACACCGGTTTTACGATTACCGGATAATCCATTTCTTTGGCCAGCGTTTCGCGTCTTTCCTTATAGTCGAAAATCGTATAATAGCGGCAGGGAAGAACGGGTATGCCGTCAAGAGCCAACATTTTTTTCGCATGGTATTTGTTTTGGAGAAGCGCCGCGGGCAGCACTTCCGAACCAGCATAGGCAACGTCTAAAATCTTAAAGAAACCCGCCAAGCTTCCGTCCTCAACATTCTTCCCATGCACAATCGGCAGAATCGCATCAAGCCTCTTTCGGTACTTGAACGGCAGGAAGCCGATGCCTTTTATGTATAGCTCCCCGTTTTTTTTATGAAAAGCAATCCTATAATGTTTAAATTTCTTTTTTTGAAAGGTTTTTAAAACAGAGAAATTCGGCCCCACCCAAAACTCCCCCGTTTTCGTGAGGTAGATGGGCAGGACTTCATATTTTTCGGTGTCGATCGCATGCATTGCTTGAATGAACGAAAGAATCGATATTTCGTGTTCCACCGAGTTCCCGCCGAAAACAATCCCGATATTCTTTTTCAAATTTTTCCCCCCTAGATTTTATAGATATCGGTGATGTCGTTTTCTATCAAAACGACGGCGTCGGCATGATTTTCTCTCACAATTTTCATCGCTTTCCGAAAATCATCGACGATTTTCACATTCCCGTAACCGCAGGCATCCAATCCCTGTTTGATCTCGAGCGAAGCTTTCGTTCTGACCAAAATCACCAAATCGCAGACGGAAGCAGTTGTTTCCGCCAAAGCGCGATTGATTATCTTTTCCTCCCTTCCCCCTTCCACAATTCCCGGAGTGATCAGGATTTTGAACCCATCATGAAGGGAGAGGACTCCGAGAGCGCTGCGGAACCCTTCGGGATTTGAATTATATGCGTCATCAATGATCAAGAGTTCCCCTTCGGAACGGAGGCTGAGACGATGCTCAACAGGTTCCAAAGTTTCCGTGCGATAGATGAGCTCCTTTTCCGGAATTCCGAGTTCGCTGGCCAAGGCGAAGGCTGCCAGAATGTTGTAGATGTTATGCTCTCCTAATAAAGGTGCATGGAGTTTGGATTCTTTGCCTTTGTATCTGATCTTAAAACTGATTCCGTTCAGATCTGCCTTCACATCCACAGCCCTGTAATCGACTCCTTCGCCCAGCCCGTAAGTGACCGTTTTGCCCGTTCTTTTCAGGGGATAATTCCTTATATGTTCATCGTCGTAATTAAGCACGGCAATCCCGTCTTCCGGAAGCGCTTCGATCAATTTCATTTTTTCGCAGACAACCGCGTCGATTGCTTTGAAACTCTCCAAATGCTGGGGCCCGACGGCGGTCACGATTCCGTGCTTGGGACGGGCGAATTTGGCCAATTTCTCGATGTCACCCTTGTGCGTCGCCCCCATTTCCAGAATGGCTGCGTCGTGATGGTTTTTCAGGTGGCGGTTGACGGTCAAAGCGAGGCCGCCCAAAGTATTGAAGGAAGCGGGGCTGGGAAGAGGCCGGAAATCCTCCTGCAAATAGGAAAAGAGGATGTTCTTTGTTGAGGTCTTGCCGTAACTTCCGGTGATGCCGATCACTACCGGCGCCATTTTCCGCAGTTTCCGGTCCGCCTTTTTCAAATAAATCCCCAGAATCAAACCCTCAAGCGGCTGAATCAAGAGCGCGGAAAAATAGACGACGAAGGGCACGTCAATTAGCAACAAAATCAGGCCGGAAGCCAGGTGCGGAAGCGGAAGCTGCCAGGCGAGGAAGCTTGCAAGTAGAGTGTTCACAACAATCAAAACGAAGTAGAGCCTTTTTATCCGCGCGGTATATTTCAATTTCAGAATCGCTTTTCTTCTCAGTTTCAAAAAGAGCAGAATGCCGAGATAGATTCCAAAAATAAGCTGAATGTACCAGAGATGGAGATAAAAATAAAAGAATATGTAGGGCGGCCAAAAATGGCTCGCCAGGAAATAATGAACTTTAAGATTTTTCCGGAAACTCCGGAAACGGTACTGGGACTGCTGGAAGATCTGCAATTGCTTGTTCGTTAAAGAAACCAGCATGACCGCACCCATGAGTAGAGCAAAATATTCAATTATGTTTCTGAATGTTTCCATAAATCTTCCTCTGATAATATTTTTTTCAGCTCTCTGATGAATTTCTTCTCTTCTTCCAGATAACAGAAATGCCCGCTTTCATAAAAAGGAATCAGGACTGAATTTTCAAGCAGGGAAGCCATCAAAATTCCGTCCGGGAAGGGAGTTTCTCGATCATGTATTCCCCAAAGCAGGTATGCTTTTGTTTTGATTTTCTTCAGTTTCCGTCTCAAGTCTTCGGAAATGATTTTCGAAAGCGTCCCTTTCATCACGGGGGATGCGTTCCTGTAATCCCGCGAGCCGCTGCGCTCCGTCAACCGCTTGTACTTCGCATATGAAAAAATCCTGTAAAAGAATTTTTTCAGTTTATATGCGTAAATCCGTATAAACAGCTTGATGCTTTTTCTTCTGATTCCAGCGGAACTTACCAAAATCAAGGCGGAGAGTGGGTGTTTTTCGGATAGGCAAATCGCAACCCTTCCCCCAAAAGAATGAGCGACGACTGCCGGGCTCTTCAGGTTCTCTTTCTGGAAGATTTTTTGAACTCCCGCCACGTAATCCGCGAGACGCAAGGCGCGAAGCGGTTCCGAGCTCCTGCCGAAACCGGGCAAATCGACACGCATGACCAGAAAATCTTTTTCGAAATGGGGAGTGATTCCGGAAAAGGTTTCGGAAGTCTGCCCCCAACCGTGCAGGAAAACAAGCGGTTTTCCCGTCCCGGTAAGATAATAAAAGATTTTTCCGTAATCTGTTTCGATGTTCCTCGCGTTCATAGTAAATTATATGACTTCCGAAAAAGAACTATACGGAGCAAAAACATTATACCAAAATTCGGGGAGAAGATAAAGCGTTATAAAAAAAGAATAAAGTTTCGGAAAACTTTATTCTTTCCGTTTCGGAAAAATTTCCGATTTTAATAATTTATCATTGAAGTCCTTTTTGTGTCGGAAAGCCTCCACGACCCTTTCCAGCAATTCCAAATCATAGACATGCCCCGGTTCAACGTGGTAATCCAGGGACTGTCCCGACATCGTCAGCCCGTCCGCAAAGATGTCAAAATTTCGCGGGTTGTAAGCAAAACTCACGCTGTCGGAGAGCATGTTGATTCCAAAATAATATTCGGGCTCCAAGCCGAACAGGGTTGCAAGCGTCCGGCTCACCGAATCATGGGCCCTGACCAGTGAAATTGTTTGAGGAGGAAGGATGTCGTGGCTTTCGCCGGAAGGATCATAAATGATGAAAGGGACTTCCGAAAGCATTCTTCTTTCCACAAGTTTTCGCGTGATATCGTCTTCCAAAAATTCGATGTTATTATTAATGGAATTTTCGAAAAGATGCGGATAGTCATAGAACATCTGGTGGGCATTGATGCCGCTGCCATGGTCGCCGTAGAGCACAACGATCGTGTCTTCGGAAAGCCCGCTTTCTTCAAGATAAGCGAGTGCCTTCCCGAGCGCGTAATCGGTGTAATGCACGTGCTCCAGATAGCCCACCAATTGCTCGTTCAGATTAAAGTTCTTTGTGAGGGTGAAGTTGTCCGGAAATAAATTTTCCTTACCCGGGAAGAGCGTCGCCTCGTCCTTTCTTTCTTCGGGATGTTCGTAGGGCATGTGGCAGGAAATGGTGATCGCAAAACCAAAAACGGGGCCTGTTTCGCTTTCCTCTTTGAAGATGTCAACCACATTCTTCAGAAAGACCTCGTCGTTCATCCAGGTATGGATCAAATCCTCTTCCGAAATTTCCAGTTGCTCTTCCGCCACATGATAATCAAAGCCGTAAAGCCCCGGATGAATTTTGTTTCGGTTGTAAAACTCGCCGGTGTTGGCATGGGCGGAGAAAGTTTTGTAACCTTTCTCGGAAAAGAGTTTCGGAAGCGTCTGGTATTCGACGTTCGCATATTCAAAAATCGTGTAATTATAACCCCGCGGATATATTCCCGTGAGGACGGTGAATTCCGCGTCGGAAGTGTTGCCGATGCCGACCGTGGTGTAGTAATTGTTTAAATAGACGGACTTGCCCACAAGCTCATTCAGGTTCGGAGTCACTTCAACAAACCCGTCCCCGACTTTCACCTTCAGGCCGATCGGGAAATTGTTTAAGGATTCGACCTGGATCAGGAGCAGGTTCTTCCCTTCAAAGAGTTTTTCATAATCGTTGTTCGGCGTCCTGCGTCCGTCGATCGGGCTTTTGTATTCGGGGTTCTTGTATTCTTCCAATTTTGCTCTCAGTTTGTCGATCTCCTCATCGGGATAGCCTTCCTTCCCGACGATGTAATAATTGTAGGCATCATAAATGTAATAATTGAACAAGCCGACTGCTTCCGCGCCGTACAGGGGCGAGGCATTGTCCTGATACCAGGTGTTTTCGATGTTGACCTTATAGGCACCGAGGCTGCTGGCCATCATCAATGCCCCAAAAATAAGGGCGCCCAGACCAAAATACAATCTCTTAATGCCCGTTATCAGGGATGAATTTCGGAAAGGCTGTTCTTTTCTCTTCCGGAAAAACAAGAAAATGTAGAGCAAAACCATAAGGGCTGCGGAGGAGATGAAGAAATAATTCGCCTGTTTAAGCAATGTCCAAAGGGACCCCAGCAAAAAACCCAAGGCTTCCCTGCCGCCGGTTGTGGAAAGTGTGGCCAGGTTATAGAACGAAAAGAACATGCCGTAATATTGAAAATACACCGACATTCCCAAAAAAAGGATTCCGAAAATGATGGAAGAAATCATCAGGAATTTTGCGCGGGCATAATCGGTTTTGAAAAACAGAACCGAAAGCGAGAAAACAAGCAACAAAAAACCGAGATCCCCGAAAAGACTGTTCACGAACATGAAAAAATCTCGCGGGAACGGGCTTAAATCCCTCAATATCAAATTCGAGGTCAACAAGTAACACATGGCGATGTTCAAAACAAAGAATGCCGCCAAGTAGAGGTATTTGTTTTTATTGAATTTTTCGCTCATGTGAATCACCGGCCTCACAATTTATATTTCATGAAGAGAAAGTAGTTTGCCAATCCGAAAAGAAACGCGCATCCAAGCAGGAGATAATTCAGCCAGTTGGCAATCGAATAATAGATGATTACCAGAACCAAAGCAACAACGATGGCTCCGGAAAGCACATAGAAGACATTCCTGTTCATTTTAACCATGCCCAGGAAAAAACCCAAAAAAGAAAGCATGAGATACACGAGGGGAAGAAAAGCCACTTCGTGAAAATCAAACACTTCGGTAATCAGCAAATCATGGTAGACTAAATAATAGATGATCATGTAATATGCCGCCAATAATACGGAAACTAAGAGCGCCAATAGCGAATCAAGAAGATATTTTTTATAGATTTCCTTCCTCGTGGTACCGAAACTGAGCATCACCCAAGTATTCTTTCCGGTCAGCGAAAAGCTGTAAAGAAAGCCGGTGAGGGCTATCGTTCCGAAAAGAACATAGATGAAAATGCGGTTATCGAAAGCGATGTCATCAAAGAGGATGATGGAAACCGTAATCAAAAAGAGAGCGGACAAAATCACCGCCGCCAATTTAAAGGCTTCGTGGTTTGTTATCTTTTTGAAAGTTTCTTTTTTCATAGGTGATCCTCGATGTCATAGACAGAAATCAACTCATGATATATTTTATTTTTATGAAGTTTTCGCAACTCGTCCCTTTCGTATCCGGCCAGGGCGATGACTTTTTCGCTCCCGAGAAAGAGGGGGTGTTCCGGCTCGAATTCTTTCGGAAAGACAATTAGGCGTTCTCCCGCCCCAAGAACATGGGCTGTGCCGAAATCCGAAAAAAGCAAGATCTTATGCAAACGTCCGCGGAATGCTTTCAGTCGGTCAATGCCGATCAGGGCTGTGTTGAAGGCGCCGCCAGCGGTGATGCCCCTCGCAATTAAATCAATGTCTTCGGGCAAATTCAGCCCATGCGTGGGGTTCAAAATGACAATATTCGGTTTCTCCAAAGCCTGCGCCAGCGCATAGTTGACGAAGGTGTTCCCGGCGGGTGTAAATTTGTACTGTTCGCCGATCATTGTTTCGCCGCGGATGTTGAGATCCTTGCCTATTCTAACAAATTTTTCTTTATTAAAACTTAAACCGTATTTGTTTCTCAGTGTTTCCGAAATTGCAGAAATCCTCAAAGTGGTGAGATATGTATGGGAAAAGTCCATGAAAATCCGATTTTGAAAATACTTGCGATTGTCATAGATCTCTTTTCCGTCATGAAAACACCCTTTTCCGGGATTGATTCCGGAAGCAATTTTCAAAAAATCGGAAACCGTCTTCTTCCTCCGGGCAAAAACTCCCACGGATTCTCCGTTTTCGATTTCCAAATTGATTGTATAGTCTTCCATTATTAAGTTTTCGATTTGCAAATAAGCCATGTTCTCACATCCCGACTTAACTAATTATAAAACAAAAAAACCTTCTTGTAAAGAAAAAAAACCGTCCGAAGACGGCCTTCAATCATCCGATTGAACCTTCCATTTCCAGTTTTATCAGCCTATTCAACTCCACCGCATATTCCATCGGCAGTTCTCTTGCAAAGGGTTCGATGAAGCCCATGACAATCATTTCCAAAGCCTGGCTTTCTGTGAGCCCCCTGCTCATCAAATAGAATAATTGATCGTCGCTGACTTTGGAAACGGAGGCTTCATGTTCGATAAAAGCTTTTTGGTTCCTGACAATGTTTAAGGGGATTGTGTCGCTCGTGGATTCGTCATCCAGGATGATCGTGTCGCATTCGATGCGGCTCCTCGCGTATTCGGCTTTTTCGCCGCATTTGACGACGCCCCGATAGTTTACTTTGCCTCCGCCCCTGCAGATTGATTTTGAAACGATGGTGCTGGTCGTTCCCGGAGCCAGGTGGATCATCTTCGCGCCAGCATCCTGAATCTGCCCCGCACCAGCGAAAGCAATCGAAATCGTGGTTCCTTTCGCCCGTTCGCCTTTTAAGATGCATGCCGGGTATTTCATGTTGAGCATCGAGCCGATATTGCCGTCGATCCATTCCATGTGCCCTTCCGCTTCCACAACCGCCCTTTTCGTCACCAGATTGATAACATTGGTGGACCAGTTCTGGATCGTCGTATAACGGCAATAGGCACCCTTGCCGACGATGATTTCCACTACCGCCGCATGGAGGGAATCCTTGGAATAAATCGGCGCCGTGCACCCTTCAACATAATGCAGGCTCGCCCCCTCCTCGACTATTATCAATGTCCTTTCAAATTGGCCCATTCTCTGGGAATTGATCCGGAAATAGGATTGCAAGGGCTTAGTTAGTTTCACGCCCTTGGGAACGTAGATAAAGGAACCCCCGCTCCATACTGCGGAATTCAAGGCCGCGAATTTATTGTCATCATGGGGCACGACCGTTCCGAAATATTGACGAAAAATTTCCGGATAAAGCCTCAACGCCGTGTCGGTGTCGCAAAAAATCACGCTCTGTTCTTTCAATTCCTTCATGGCGTTGTGATAAACAACTTCCGACTCGAATTGCGTCGAAACACCCGCCAAATATTTCCTTTCCGCTTCGGGGATGCCTATTTTTTCAAAGGTCTCCTTAATCTCCTCCGGGACTTCCTCCCAGGTGGTCCCAACCTCTTCGGTAACTTTCCTGTAATAAGTATAGTCGTCAAAATTGATGAAATCCAGGCTCGGACCGAAAGAAGGGAGCGGCATTTCCATGAATTTCCGATATGACCGAAGCCTGAATGCAAGCATCCATTCGGGTTCGTTCTTATAAGAGGAAATGGCGCGGACCACGTCTTCGTTCAGGCCCTTGCCGGTGCTGTAAACATCTTCGACGTCGCTTTTGAACCCGTATTTATAGTCCTTGATTATGCTGTTGATGTCATTCATCGTCATCACCTTTCAGAAGCCTTTCCAGGGCCTTCCAGGGCAGAGTCGCGCATTTGATACGCGCGGGGAATTGCGAAACGCCTTGGTAGACCAGGGCTTCCTCCAACTCCTCGTCCCCTTCGTCCTCGCCCTTGATCATGCTGTAGAATTTTTGAATCAATTCCTCCGCCTTCGCGGTCGTCTTCCCGCCCAATGTTTCCGAAAGGACGCTTGCGGAAGAACAGCAGATCGAACAGCCGGAGCCCTCGTGGTTGATTTCCTCAATCAAACCTTCCGAAACTTTAGCTTCGACGGTGATGTCGTCGCCGCAGGAAGGATTTTTGATCCTCACTTTCGGATAGCCCTTCAATCCCTTGTTCCGGGGGTTTTTATAATGATCCAGGATCACCTGGCGATAAAGATTTTCTAAATTCATTGTCCACCATCCAATTTCCGAAAGAGTTCAATCGTCTTGACCAATGCTCCAACAAACATATCGATGTCTTCCCTGTCGTTGTATAAATAGATGGAAGCCCGGAGCGAGCCCACGCAATTCAAAAACCTGCTCACCAACTGTGCGCAGTGGTGCCCGGACCTGATGCAGACCTTATCCTGCTCGAAACAAGTTGCCGCATCATGGGGATGGACTCCGTCGATGTTAAGGGCGATGATCGGAATGTCCGCGTTTTTGTTGTAAAGGGTAAAACCTTCGATTCCGGAGAGCTTCGCGAGCGCATAATCATACAATTCTCGGCAATGGGCTTCGATGTTCTTAAGTCCGATTTCTTCCAAAAAATCAATCGCCCTACCCAATCCGATCGCTTCCGCAATCGGCGGCGTTCCCGCTTCGAAACAATAGGGTATTTCCTTGATTTCAACGCGATCGGGATAAACGTCCTCGTTCATGTCACCCCCGTAAAAAACGGGCTGCAGTTTTTTCAGATGTCGTTTTTTCCCGTAAAGGACGCCGATTCCCGTCGGACCCAACATTTTATGCCCGGAAAAAGCAAGAAAATCACAATCCAGCGCTTTTACGTCAACCCGGAAATGCTGCACAGCTTGCGCGGCATCCACAATGACTACGCTTCCGTTTTCGTGGGCCAAGGGAATGATTTCTTCCAGGGGCGTCCGATAACCCATGACATTGGAAACATAGGTCAGGGCAACGACTTTAACCTTGTCGGTCAATGCCTTCTTAAAGTTTTCTGTCGTGATCCTGCCTTCTTCGCTCAATGGAATGTAACGGAGTCCCGCCTTTTTTTCTTCGCAGATTTTCATCCAGGGAAGCAAAGAACTGTGGTGTTCCAGTTCCGAAGTCAGCACAACGTCCCCGGCTTTAATGTTCTCCTTCGCGTACATCAGCGCAAGTTTGTTTAAGGCATCGGTGACATTGGATGTGAAGACGACCTCTTCCGTTCTGGCGTTGATGAAGCGCGCCACTTTCTCCCTAGCGAGGTCATATTCGTCAGTGGCTTTGAAACTCAACTCATAGACCCCGCGATGAATGTTCACCCCGTATTCCCCATAATATTCGTTCATCTTGTCCAAGACGGGCTGGGGTTTCAGTGAAGTCGCGGCGCTGTCCAAATAAACCAGGCGCGGGTGCTTTTTGTAAATCGGAAAGCATTCCCTTATTTTTTTTACAGCAAGCATAGAATCACCTTAAATAAGAATTAATCAATGCCGAAATCCATTCCTTGAGACTTTCTTGGGGAATGGCTTCAAGGAAGGGATTGATAAAACCGGCGATGACGAGCCTTTCGGCTTCGGTTCTCGGAATGCCGCGGCTCATCAGATAATAGAGCATTTCCTCGTCAATCGCGCCAATTGAAGCCCCGTGCGCAGCCACGACGTCAAAATCATCGATCTCCAAAATGGGACTTGCGCTCACATGGGATTCAGAATCAAGAATCAAACCCTTCGTGTTTTGCCTGAGTTCTGATTTTGAAGAACCGGATTTAATGATTCCGTCGGTGCTGATCCTCAGTTCCGAAGCATTGGCAGCAATTCCGTAACTGTGAAGCGCAGATGCTGTGGTTCCGGAATTATGGAAGACATAGGCAGAAAAGGTCTGCTCCTCTCCCGAAGAATTCAAGGTCACGGTTTTCATTTCCAGCTCCGCTCCTTTTTCGTTCAAAAATATGCGGTTCACTAGTTCACAGGATCCCGGAAGGTTGGCGATTTCGTTAAGTTTAATATATGCATCTTTGAATAAGTTAATGTTTGCGTTTATCCTTGTTTTTCCGTTCTGCTTGCTGCTTTTAACGCTTAAGAGATTGACTTTTGATTCCGGTTTCAAAGTGTAATTGACGGTGGCATCAACTTCAGGAGCAAAGTCCATGAAGATCTCGGTGATGTTGAGTCGCACGCCTTCCGAAATCTGGAATTCGATTTCGGCAGAACGCGTGAATGCATAAATCACCTTCAGATCAATGTCTTCCTCTATCAAAAATCCGGAAATACCGGATGAATGCGCAGAGACCCGTCCGTCTTCTACAAGCAAATATTCGTCATCGGGACCGATGATGTCTTTGATGTTCACATCGATCACTCCTTGCTTTTCTTAAATGCACAGTCCCCCAAAACAGCGCTCGGTTTAATTTTCGGAGCATCTTCCAAGCCCAATTCTATTTTCAACCAATCGTATCCTTTCGAATCGATCGCCTCAATCAGTTCCCTACCTCCAGAACGGACGATCCTCCCGTCCAGCATGATGTGGACATAATCGACATCCACATAATCCAAAAATCTCTGGTAATGAGTGATGATCAAAGCACCAAAATCAGGACCGCGCATTCGGTTGATGTTCTCCCCGACTATTTTCAAAGCGTCGATGTCCAGTCCGGAATCGACCTCATCAAGGATGGCGAAAGCGGGTTCCAGCATCTTCATTTGCAGGATTTCATTCCTCTTTTTTTCGCCTCCGGAAAAACCTTCGTTTAGATAACGGTGCGGAAGGTCATTTCCCATTTTCAAATCCTTGACGGCGTTTTCAAATTTCCTGATGAATTTAAATAGAGAAATATGCTCGCCTTCGTTTAAGCGCGCCTGCATCGCCGCCTTAATGAAGTCGGAATTTGTAATTCCGGGTATCTCATAGGGGTATTGCATGGCAAGAAATATGCCTTTCCGGCTTCTTTCGTCAACAGACATCGCGAGCACGTCTTCATCATCAAGCAAAATTTCCCCTTCCGTCACCCGGTATTTGTAATGCCCCATGATTGTAGAAGCAAGCGTTGATTTGCCGGTTCCGTTCGGACCCATGATGGCATGGACCTCTCCGGTTCTGATCTCCAAGTCCACGCCCTTCAAAATCTCAACATCTTCTACAGAGGTATGCAAGTTCTTAATCCTCAGTGTTCTCATGGTAAACTCCTTTGTATACGTATCCATCCTGGATTACATGTTCATTGAATATAAACTTATCCTCAAGTCCCGAGGAAATATAAACTTCCTTGACATCGCCGTTTTTTACTACCCAAACGGCATCCAAACCCTCGGTCGCTTCCACAACCCCCATGCCCTTCTCAAGTCCCAGAGCAAAGAGGGTTGTGCTGTACCCGTCCGCAAGTATCGACTCTGCGGTCACGACCGTGACGGAAATGACACCGTTGTTGATCGGCATTCCCGTTTTTGGATTCAGAATGTGGTGGTATTCGTTTCCCTTCTCGTCTTTAATATATTTCTCATAGGTCCCGGAGGTGACGAGGCTCAGGTCGGAAAGAACCAAAGTCCCGTAAATCTGATTGATCCAGTTACCTTCCTTATCGAAGCGGGCTCCGTTGAACCATCCGATATAGGGGGTCTGGATGCCCACGCGGAAATCATTTCCGAGCCTGTCCCCGACAAGCAGGATGTTGCGTCCGATGTCAATGATGCCGGAGGTATAGCCCTGTTTGAGGAGGTATTCCTTGACCTTGTCCGCGGCATAGCCCTTGGCGATCGCACCGAGGTCGATTTCCATTCCTTCCTTTTCCAAATAAACCGTGCTTTTTTCTTCATCAATGATGATTTTTTTATAATCGATCAAACCGCGTGAGACTATCCCCTCTATTTCCTGTTTGATGCCGGCAATTTTTTCATCATTAAGAATGGCCTGCAAATTATCGGTAAACCCCCAAGCTTTCCAAGCCGGAGCGATGGTCGGGTCGAACAGAGCGATTTCTTCTTCGCCAATCTTCACTTTCGATATTTCCGACATTTGAAGAGCCCTATTCAAAACGTAAAGCACTTCTTCGTTCACCGCAACCGGCTTTTTTCCGGCATTCTTTCCGATTTCATAAAGAACGGTGTCAGGTTCCATGCCTTCTTCACGTTCTTGAATGTTGAAGAGATTGTCCAAATCTATGAGTATTTGATTGATGTCTTTTTTTATTTTGTCTCGTTTCTTGTCCGAAAGGGGTCTTTTCGTAAAAAGTTCGACGGTGCTGTTAGTGTTGAAAGCTCCTGTTAGAATGATTTTATTATAGTAACGGCCTTCGCAGGCAACAAGAGAAAAAAAGAGAAAAACAAATGCTATGAATGTACTTAGTTTCCTGGCGTAAATCTTCATGACAAATCCTCCGTCCGACTCTAACTATATTATTATACTACTAAATAAAAATATTTGTTGGAAAATAATAATGTTTCCAATATTTGCAAAGGAAAAAACCTCCCTTGCGGGAGGTTGATTCTTACTGCGAATAATCCAGCGCGGCTAAGCGCTTATAGTAATTATATCTTCTCTGCGCTTCGGCCTTGTTCAGCTCCAGGAGCCTTGCTGCCTCAACGGGATTGATTTCTTTCAATTGCGCATACCTGGTTTCGGAAGAGAGGAATTCCTCGTACTTATCCCAATCAGGTTCCTTGGAGTCAAGCTGGAGAGGATTCTTTCCTTCCTCCGCAAGCCTCGGGTCATATCTGAAAGTCGTCCAATATCCGCAGTCGACGGCAAGTTTGCCCTGTCTCTGCGAATTGCCCATTCCGCCTTTGATGCCGTGGGCGATGCAGGGCGAATAAGCGATGATGACCGAAGGACCGTTATAGCTTTCCGCTTCCCTGATGGCTTTGAGCATTTGGGCCATCGAGGCGCCTGAGGAGATCTGAGCCACATAAACATGGCCGTAACTTATGGCGATTGCCGCGAGATCCTTCTTCTTGCCCTGTTTTCCGGCAGCGGTGAATTTCGCTATCGACCCGGTGGGGCTTGATTTCGAGCTCTGTCCGCCGGTATTGGAATAAACCTCGGTGTCAAGGACTAAGATGTTCACGTCTTCATTGTTGGCAATGACATGGTCGAGACCGCCGAAGCCGATGTCGTAAGCCCAGCCGTCGCCGCCGATGATCCATTGCGAACGTTTGTTGAGGTAATCCCGCAGCCTATAAATTTCCTTAGCGCTCTCTGCTTTTTCTTTTTCAAGCAGGGGAATCAAGGCCTTGGCTATCTTCTTGGTTTCAAGGGAGCTGTCGCGGTTTTCGAGCCATGCTTTGTAGAGCTCTTTTACTTCATCGGAAATGCTCGGGTTTTCAAGGCCCTCTTCCATCAGCACGCCGATCCGGCTTCTGATGGTTTCGGTTCCCATTCTGATACCGAACCCAAATTCCGCATTGTCCTCAAAGAGGGAGTTCGCCCAAGCGGGGCCCCTGCCTTCGGAATTGGTGGTGTAGGGGGTTGCCGGGAAACTGCCGCCGTAAATTGACGAGCAACCGGTTGCGTTCGCGATAATCATGTCTTCTCCAAAGAGTTGGGTGACAAGTTTGATGTAGGGAGTTTCGCCGCAGCCCGCGCAGGCTCCGGAGAATTCAAAGAGGGGTTGCGCGAATTGCGAGTTTTTGGGATTCGCCGCAACATCCACGAGATCGGACTTATAGGTCACGTAATCAAAGAAGTATTCCGCAACCTCATCCTTGCCTTCATGGATAGCTTGGTCGATCGGGATCATCTCCAATGCCTTCTGGCCCTTTCTTCCGGGGCAAGTGTTCACGCAGACTTCGCAGCCCGTGCAGTCGGGAATGGAGACGACGATCGAATATTTCAGGCCTTCAAAGCCTTTCCCGACCGGAACCAAATATTCCGCGCCTTCAGGTGCTTTGCTGACTTCCTCTTCGGTGGAAAGGAAGGGTCTGATGACAGCATGGGGGCAGACAAAGCTGCACTGATTGCACTGAATGCAGTTTTCTTTGATCCATTTCGGAACGAAGGAAGCGACATAGCGCTTTTCATAAGAAGTCGACCCGTTGTCCATGGTTCCGTCTTCATAACCGTCAAAGGCAGAAACGGGAAGGTCATAACCTTTGATGGCATTGACCGGATGAGCGATTCCCTGAACGAATTTCGGCAGTCCTTCCGGAAGCTGCTGCTTTTCGGGTTCGAGACGCGCCCATGCGGAATCGACGGGCACTTCCCTGATGCCTTCGCCCCCGCGGTCGATGGCTCTGTAGTTAAGTTCTACAACCGCCTGTCCTTTTTTAATGTATGATTTATAAGCGTATTTCTTCATTAATTCCTTGGCTTCTTCATAGGGCATGATCTGCTCATTCAGTTTGAAGAAAGCCGACTGCATGATCGTATTCGTGCGTCTGCCGAGGCCGATTTCCTTAGCAAGGTTCACGGCATCGATGACATAGAGCCTTACTTTCTTTTCCGCAAGCTGCTTCTTGAAGGAATTGGGCATGAATTCAATCAATTCCTCATCGGACTTCGTCGTGTTGAGCAGGAATCTTCCGTTTTCCTTGATGTCCGCAAGCATGTCATATTTTTCTACATAAGTGTCCAGCGAACAGGAAATGAAGCCCGCCTTCTTCACGAGATAGGGCGCGAGGATCGGCCTCCTGGAGAAGCGCAGATGGCTCCTCGTGACACCGCCCGATTTCTTGGAGTCATAAGCGAAGTACGCTTGCGCATAATAATCAGTGTTTTCGCCGATGATCTTAACGGTGCTCTTATTGGCGCCGACGGTTCCGTCGCTGCCGATACCGTAGAAAATCAGTTGGCTCACGTCATCGCCCAAAACATCGACATCCCTGGTCACCGGCAAAGACAGATGGGTGACGTCATCAATGATGCCGATCGTGAAATCGTTCAGAGCTTTTTCGCCCTTTTCGAGATTTTCAAACACGGCGAAAATCTGTCCGGGATCCGTGTCCTTGCTGGAAAGTCCGTAACGGCCGCCGATGATCATGGGAGCGTCTTCTTTTCCGTAGAACGCCGCTTTCACATCCAAATACAGCGGCTCTCCGGGAGCACCCTGTTCCTTGGTTCTGTCAAGAACGGCAATCCGTTTGACCGTCGCGGGAATCGCTTCGAGAAGGTGTTTGACAGAGAAAGGACGATAAAGGTGGACGTTGATCATGCCGACCTTCTTGTTTTCCTTTTCGTTCAGATAATCGACAACTTCTTTGACAGTGTCGCAAACCGAACCCATCGCGATGATGATGTCGGTTGCGTCCGGCGCTCCGTGGTAATTGAAGAGTTTATAGACCCTGCCCGTGGCCTTCGAAATTTCATCCATGTAGTGTTGGACGACTTCGGGAACATCGGTGTAGAACTTGTTCTGGGCTTCCCTGGCCTGGAAGTAAACGTCGTCGTTCTGCGCCGAACCCCTGGTGACCGGACGGTTGGGGCTAAGGGCCCGGTTCCTGAAGCGTTCGACCGCTTCCCAGTCAATCAAGTTCTTCATTACTTCTTCGTCCAAAACTTCAATTTTTTGGATCTCATGGCTGGTTCTGAAACCGTCAAAGAAATGCAGGAAGGGAATGCTGGTCTTGATTGCCGCGAGATGGGCAATCCCGGCCAAATCCATGACTTCCTGAACCGACGATGTGGCAAGCATCCCCCAGCCGGTCTGTCTTGCTGCCATGATGTCCTGATGGTCTCCGAAAATGGAGAGTGCCTGCACGGCAAGGCTTCTTGCGGAAACGTGGATGACTCCGGGCAAGAGCTCGCCGGCAATCTTATACATGTTGGGAACTTTCAATAACAAACCCTGGCTTGCGGTATATGTCGTGGTCAACGCACCGGCCTGTAGCGAACCGTGAACCGTTCCGGCAGCTCCGGCCTCAGATTGCATTTCAACAACCTTAACGGGCATGCCGAAAAAGTTCTTTTTGCCTTTGCTTGCCCAGTCATCGACATATTCAGCCATCGGTGAGGACGGCGTGATCGGATAAATCCCGGCTACTTCGGTAAAACCATAAGAGGCGTAAGCGGCCGCCTGATTACCGTCCATCGATTGAAAAACCTTTTTTGACATATTATTTATATACCTCCGTTTTTTCATCAAAACTTCATTACTATTATACTACAAAAACGCCCCATTCACAAGGGTATTTTTGCCATGAAATCATTTTTATTTATTATATTATTTCCTATTATTCCCTTATAAATCCGCAATAACAAAAAATTAAGCAAAAACATCTTTCAAATGATATAATTAATTAAGGTGGAAAACATGAAAATTCTCTTAATCGGCATCAATTCAAAATACATTCACCCGGCGGCAGGGCTTTTCCAAATCGTCGCCAACAGCAGATACCCCCTCTCTTTTTCCGAATATACAATTAAGGACGAGAATGAAAACATCCTCGCCGCCATGGAAAAAGACGATTATGATCTGATCGGCTTTTCCGTCTATATTTGGAACATCGAAAAGGTGAAGGAACTCATCAAAGCTTATTCAAAAAAGACAAGCTTCCTCCTGGGCGGTCCGGAAGCCTCCCACCGCCACGATTTATTGTACTTTGACGAAAGGATCCGCTACATCATCAAAAACGAGGGCGAAGAGGCTTTCAACCAATTGCTTGAATACCTGCAGGGAAAAAGAAAAATAAATGCAGTTTCTAACCTCTACTACAAAGAGAACGGAAAAATCCTCTATACCTATGACGAAATCCCCAATCTCAAAAAAATCAGGCATGATCTGTCTTTGAACAGGGATTTCAAAAACCGCGTTCTTTATCTCGAGGGAAGCCGCGGCTGCCCCTTCCGTTGCAGTTATTGTCTTTCTTCCCTTGACAAAAAAGTGCGTTTCTTTGATTACAAAAAATTGAAGGAAGAGATTCTCTTTGCCCTAAAAAAGGAAACCCCGACGGTCAAATTTCTCGACCGTACCTTCAATGTCGACCAAAAGAAGATGCGCGAAATCATCAGTTTCATCCGGGACCATGACAACGGAATCACGACCTTCCAATTCGAAATTGTGGGCGATTTGTTGGAGGAAGAGACGATAGAGTTGCTTCAAACCGTGCGGCGTGGCCAAATCCGCTTTGAAATCGGTGTCCAATCAACGAACCCTGTGGTCACGAGGGCCGTGAGAAGAAACCAGAATTTCAGAAAACTCAAAGAAAACATTTTTAAAATCAGAAAGAACATCATCATCCATCTCGATTTGATCGCCGGCTTACCTTACGAAGACAGAGCCAGCTTCATCCGCACATTCAATGAAACTTTTTCGATTTTTCCCGACGAACTGCAGTTCGGCTTTTTGAAAGAACTTCAGGGAACGGAAATCAGCCGGACAAAAGAGCGGCACGGTTACTGTTTTTCCGAAAAACCTCCCTATGAGGTCATCCATAACGATTACCTTTCTGGGGCTGATCTGGAAGAGTTTGGGGTTGTGGAAGGGGCGCTGAACAAATATTATAATAGCAATGCCTTCCCGAGAACAATGGGATATCTCTTCCAAACAAAAAAACTAAATCCCTACGATACATTTTTAAAGATCGGGCAATATCTAGGGAAAAACGGGCTTGCGGGAATGCAACCAGATACTGTTGCATTAAAATTATACGAAGCTTTGGCGGAGGGAGGGGATGAAGAGCTTTTATTCATCATAAAGCAGGATTATTTATTTAAGCCGATCAGACCGAAAATCTGGTGGAAAAGAAAAATCACGCGCGAGGAAAGAAAAAAGGTTTATCGGAAATATCTTGAAAAATACCCGGAACTGAACCTCGATCTCCTCTATCGTTATGCGCATCTTGAAAAGTCCGGAAACAAATACTTCTTGGTGACATACAGGCCGCTGGTCGAATACCATCTTGATTTGAACGAACAAATTTAATAATTCCCTCCCTCCCTACATATCATATATTGTGGTGGTGCGGATGAGTCTCCAAAAAATCCTCAATGAATTAAAAAAACTAAACATCACCGGCATTTCTGACGACACCAGGTATTTGCAGGCGGGAGAACTCTTCGTTGTCCGCAAAGGCCAACAGCACTCTGGGGAAGACTTCATTCCGGAAGCGATCAAACTCGGGGCAAGGGCCGTATTGGCGGAGGCGCATCATGATTTGGATGTCCCGGTGCTTGTGTCAAAAAAAATTGAAAAAATCTTTCCGGAACTCCTCTTCCGCTTTTATGATTATCCCCATTACGAACTGCGCTTGATCGGGGTCACGGGAACGGACGGGAAAACCACCACCGCTTCAATCATTGAATATCTTTTGAACCAGAACTATAATTCCTGTTACATCGGAACCAACGGGATTAGGCATTCGGGGTATTTTGAAAAAAGCAAATACACGACCCTGCCGCTCTGCCTGTTGGTGAAAAGATTCAGATTACTCGCAGACAAAAACATCCGCCACGTGGTGATGGAAGTCTCCAGCCAGGGTTTAATCAACAAAAGGCTTGAGGGAATTGAGTTTGAGGTCGCTGTTTTCACCAATCTTTCCCACGAACATTTAGACGCGCACGGCTCGATGGAAAACTACTTGGAAGCCAAAAAACTCCTCTTTTCCAAACTGGAAAGAGGGGGGCTGGGCATCGTCAACATTGATTCGCCCTATGGAAAGGATTTTCGCGCCAAAAAAATCCTCACCTACGGAATCAAAGAAAGGGCCGATTTTCAGGCCTTGAATATTCGCGAAACCCACAAATATACCTCCTTTGACATGAAAACTCCGGAAGGAATCTGGGAAGATGTCAGAATAAATCTCTTCGGAACTTACAATGTCTACAATGCCCTGGCAGCAATCATTGCCGCGCTCCATTATAAAATACCAAAAACCACGATCTGCAATGCTTTAAAAACAATCCCGAAAATCGAAGGAAGGATGGAAAGGATTCCCGCGGAAGGCTTTACCGTCTATGTTGATTTTGCCCACACACCCAATGCTCTCAGGGAAGTTTTGAATTGGCTAAAACACCGGCATGAGCGAATTTTTCTGGTTCTGGGCAGCGCCGGAGGCAAGGACAGAAGCAAACGCCCCCTCATGGGTTTGGTGGCAACCGCGCTTGCGGATCATGTGATTTTCACTTCCGAAGATCCGCGTTTTGAAAACCCGGAGGAGATCATCTCCGATTTGCTCTGGGATGTGAAAAGCAGCAATTACGAAATTATTCTTGACAGAAAAGCAGCAATCCATGCCGCCGTCATGAGCGCGAAGTTCGGTGACGCCGTCCTCATCGCCGGCAAGGGTAACGATGATTATTTTGAAGAAAAGGGAATGGTTCATCCCTATTCGGATTTCGAGGTTCTGGAAGAAGCGCTTGAAAGACGTAAGGAATCAGAAATATAAAACTGTGCCCATCATTGAGGCACAGTTTTTTTATGCTTTCGAATCTTCTGCTCTGTCTATCAAATAGATCCTGCTTCCAAAGTCGCCCAGAACCCGCACTTTGCTTCCGAACCCCGTTCCCGCAAACTGCGAAAAGAGCCTGATGCCGGAATGTTCCAGCATTTCCGCGTTCACCATGTAAACTTCCTTTTCGCCCTTGATTTTATAGATTCTCGAAATCAGATTGTGGATTTTTCCGTTGACTTTGATTCTGATCGGCGAAACATAATTGATGAGACCGCCGAATTTTTTGATATTGTGTTTTTCCAATCTATTCCGGAAAACATAAATCCCTTCCTTCAGGCCCCTGATATGGACGATGTCTTCCTTGGGGGATGGTCGGAGCAATGCCTGGAAGAACCCCAAGCAGGCTTCGTCGCAGTCCTTGCTGACCATGTAGAAATAAGCGCAATTGTCGTTGTAAATTGACCTCTTGCTGCGGTAGAAGGTTCCGAATTGGAAGAGTTCCCTTCTGGCTTTATAAAAGCGGATTTGTGTTTTTATTTCCTGCAGTTCTTCCTTGGAAAGATCCAGGAGGTTCAATTCATAACCGAGGTTTCCGAAGCAGGCAAGGTTGAACCTGGAAGAAAGGGGCGTGACCCTCAGCGTCTGATGATTGGGGATGGCGCTGACATGGTTGGTGATGGCGGAAGGGGGATAGCCGTAGCTCGTTCCCGTTTGAATGTAAATCCTCTCCAAATAATCGGTATCGTCGCTCGTCCAGATTTGCGGGAAATAACAAAGCATTCCCAAATCGAAGCGGTTCCCGCCGCTGGCGCAGCCCTCAAAGAGGATGTCGGGAAAACTTTTGGTCAATTCTTCCATGATTTCATAGAAGCCCATGATGTAGCGATGGAAGAATTCGCCCTGGTTTTCGAGCGTTTTTCCGTACATGTCGGTGATGTTTCTGTTGTAATCCCACTTCACATATTTTACATTGCACGAGGAAAACACTTCTTTCAATTTGTTTATGAGGTATTCTCGGACTTCTTTATTGGTAAGATCCAGGACCAGTTGATTGCGTCCGAGACCGGGTTTTCTTCCGGGAACCTTGACCGCCCAATCGGGATGTTTCCTATACAAATCGCTGTCCTCGTTTATCATTTCCGGTTCAACCCAGAGTCCGAATTCAAGGCCGAGTTTGTTAATTCTTTCCGCAAAACCCTTCAATCCGTGCGGGAGTTTTTTCAAATTGACATCCCAGTCCCCGAGCGAAGACGTGTCGTCATCCCTTTTTCCGAACCAGCCGTCGTCCAACACAAAAAGCTCGATGCCCACTTCTTTCGCTTTTCTCGCAAGCCTCAGCAGGCGTTTTTCATTAAAATTAAAATAATTCCCTTCCCAGCTGTTCAACAGCACGGGCCGGATTCTGTTCCGGAATTTGCCGCGGACGATGTGATTGTCAACGAAGGCATGGAAGTTCTGGGAAAGTTTGTTTAAGCCTTCGTTGCTATAGGTCAGAACAGCTTCCGGGGTGACGAATTCCGCTCCCGGAGGAAGCAAATAATTGAAAGCGTGGTCGTTGATGCCGGTGAGGAAGCGCAATTTATGCTGGAAAGTCACTTCGACGGTGCTTTTGTGATTTCCGCTGTAGACCAGATTGAATCCGTAGCAACCCCCCGCATCCTCGTCCGTGCTCGGTTTCCGGAGGATGACGAGAGGATTGGCCTTGTTGGAACTGCCGCCCGTTTTTGAATCATTTACATAAATACCGGGTTTCAGTTCCTTTTCCACAAGCCACCTCTCCTTAGCCCAAGCGCCCATGAATGTCATCATTACGTAATCAGTTTCCGGAAAATCAATCTGCGCGGAAAAGAATCTCTGAATCGTGTGGGTTTCTTCGCTTTTGTTCACCAGTTTTGCATAGCGGCTGATGACATCGGTTTCCGGAAAAACCTTATAGTAGAGTTCGAGTTCCAAACCCGCGACTTCATCTTTGAGCCGGAGGCGCAAAACTTCCGCTTCCCCGTAGCTTGAGGGCAGGGCAGAACTGTCGGATTCAAAAACCTCATGATCAAGGTATTTGAAGCTGGCGGAATGGCCGAAACGGGGGTGATGGAGGGTTATCGCTGCTTCCCGAAAATCGCCGATGCCGACGGTCGAATATTCCAAATCCAAAAGATCCATGTGCATGTTCGCTTCGCCCTCATAGACGATTGAAGTACCGGCTCCGCCTTCAAGTTTCTGTTTTATGCCCTCAAAATTGAGATAATTCACCTTCGGGCCATAATAATTATGCAACAGAAGCCCCGATGCGGTCCTTGAGAAAACATAGGAGGTGTTTTCGGTTTGAATGTGGAAAAAGTCATCCCTGATTTCAATCATCAAAAATCACCCAAATATATCTTTGCCTGATAGGGCATGAGCTGTTTCTTGTCTTGGGAATAGTTGTTTAAGATTAGCTTGAATCTGCTCAGATTATATATCGGATCGAATTCCAATTCTTTGGCGGTGAAATTGCAGATGACGAGGAGTTTTTTGCCTTTGTAATTCCTTTCGTAATAGGCAAGTTTGTTGCTTCTGGGATAATGTTCGCGGTAATCCCCGTAGACGAAAATGGAATGTTTCTTTCTCAAGGACAATAATTTTTTGTAATAATTCAATATCGAATTCTCATCACCCAAACTGTCTTCAACATTAATCTCCAGATAATTGGGGTTGACTTCAAGCCAGGGTTCGCCCGTCGAAAAGCCCGCGTTCTTGCCGCGGTTCCATTGCATCGGCGTGCGCGAATTGTCCCTGCTCGCTTTCTGCACGAGCCTCATCGCCCGTTTTTCCGACAGGAACTTTCTTAAAGTTTTATACATGTTCAAGGTTTCCACGTCTTTATACTGTTCGATTTTTGTATAATGGGCATTCGTCATGCCGATTTCCTGCCCCTGATAAATAAAGGGGATTCCCCTTTGCGAGAAGATGTAAGTCGCAAGCATCTTCGCGACTTCCACACGGTTTTCCAATTTCCCGTAGCGGTTAACGGAACGGGGCTGATCATGGTTTTCCAGGAAAAGCGTGTTCCAGGCCTTCCCTTGGAGCCCATATTGCCATTTGGAAAGCGGCTTTTTCAGACGCCTTAACTTAAATTTTCTGGGAATCCACTTCGAATAGAAACAATCGGCATTCATATGTTCAAAGTGGAAGACCGTGTTTAATTCGTCGATACCTTCTTTTATGTAACCCAAAGCGGTTTTCAGATCAATCAGCACGCATTCGCCGACAGTGAACATGTCGTATTTGGAAAAGACATCGCGCTTCAATTCCTGCAAATAATCATGCATCTTGGGTCCGTCGATGTAAATTCCCTTCGCGCCCAAAATGGGCAGTCCCCTGGTGTTCGGGAGTCCTTCTTTTTTGGAAAGGAGGTTGATCACGTCGCAGCGGAAACCGTCGACGCCCAAATCGAGCCAGAATTTCAGAATCTTTTTGACCTCCGCGCGCACTTTCGGATTTTCCCAATTTAAATCCGGCTGCCGGCGCGAAAAAAGGTGGAGATAATACTCGTCGGTCGCTTCATTGTATTCCCACGCGCTCCCTCCGAAGAACGAACGCCAATTATTCGGCGCTCTGCCATTCTTCCCTTTTCGGAAGATGTAATAATCGTGATAGGGACTGTTCACGCTCTTTTTCGCATCGAGGAACCAAGGATGTTCGTCCGATGTGTGGTTCACGACCAAATCCATAATCAGCCTGATGCCTCTTTTGTGCATTTCGTCAAGCATTTCTTTAAAATCCTCGAGCGTGCCGTAATCCTTATGGACATCGTAATAATTGCTGATGTCATAGCCCATGTCGTCCAAGGGCGAATCATAAATCGGCGAAAGCCAGACGGCATTAACGCCTAAATCCTTCAAGTAATCGAGTTTTTGGATGATTCCGCGGATGTCTCCGATTCCGTCGCCGTTGGAATCATAGAAACTGCGCGGATAAATTTGGTAAACAATTGCCTCCTTGTACCATCTCATAGTTTTTTTAGCCCCCTTATGATTTTAAAATTCAATATGTCGACAATCCCTTCCATCTTTTCCAAAGTGAACACGCCTCCGCTCATCGTGGCCAATGTCCTCAAAGGCACGGTCGTTGCATGACGGAAAAGCGCTTCTCTTTCTTTCGGATCGGCAGTGAGTTTGTTGATGTGTTTTCTGATCATGCGTTTCATGATCCTTCCGACCAACGCCCCTTGGATGAAGTTGACACTGTCGTCCATCGTATAGGGACGGCGCCTTTTCACGTTCCGCGGCGGCAGCGGTTTTCCGTACACTTCCGCAAATTCCTCATCGGTGAGGTTGTATACTTTTTTGCCGGTCCATTTGTATCCCGGTTTGTCGGTCTTTTTTTCGACCGCTTTTTCAAGAATCACCGCGTCCGCATGTTTGCAGATCTGGATTTTATAAATTCCTTTGTCGACATAGAATTCTTTCAAATTGACGTCGTAATAGCTGAAATCCTCGTAACGAAGCGTGAAACTCACTTCTTTTTCTTCGCCCGGATTAAGCTCCACTTTCGTATATCTTCTGAGTTCCCTGAGGGGTTTGTATAAGGTGCCGCGGTGGTTTTCCACATATAACTGCACGACTTCTTTTGCCGGGACCTGACCCACGTTTTTCACCTTGCATTTTACGGCGATTTTTCCTTCTTCGGTAATCTCGCCCGCATCGACTTCCAAATCGCTGTAGGCGAATTCCGAATAGCTCAGGCCGTACCCGAAGGGATAGAGAACCTTCTTCTTGAAAGTTGTGTAGTAGCGATAACCGACAAAAATGCTTTCCACATACCAAACCGCATTGTTGGTGTTTCCGAAGTTGCTCGTGCTTGAGTCATCTTCCAGCTTCAGGGGGAAGGTCGTTGCCAGCCTGCCGGAAGGAGAAACCTTTCCGTAGAGAATGTCCAAAACAGGTTTTCCGGAAGCTTCGCCCAAAAGATTCAGGTTCAGTATTCCTTTCACTCGCTCCGCAAAAGGCATTTCCACCGGCGCGCCGATGTAGAGGGTGACGATCACATTCGGGTTTTTCTTGAGAATTTCTTCAATCAGCCGCAGATGACTGGCAGGGAGCCCCATGTCGCGTCTGTCCTCGCCTTCGGTCTCGTACCATTCCGGAAGCCCCGTCATCACAATGACTTTGTCGAAAGCGGCGATGTTTCCCAATACCTCTTCCGCAAGTTCCTCATTGTATTCGTCGTTGTCAAGATTGTAGCCCTGAAAATAACGGTAATTCTCCGTGTAGGCGGGAATTTCGCCCAGAACGGTTTCGATTCTATGCGGATTGATGTGGGAACTTCCCCCGCCCTGTGTGCGCGGCCTTTCCGCAAACCCGCCCACGATGGCGACTTTCTCTTCTGGTTTCAAGGGGAGGACGCCTTCGTTTTTCAAGAGCACGATGCCCTCAGTCGCAATTTCCCTTGCCGTTTTTTCCGCTTCCGCGCGGTCAAAATCCAAAACTTCATTGTCTTTGTATTCATTGACCAAAGCGATAACTCTTTGCGCGGATCTGTCGATGTCCGCCTCGGTTATTTCGCCTTTTTTCAGGCCTTCAAGGATTTTCTTGGTTCCGTAACCATGGGAAGAGGGCATTTCCAAATCACAGCCCGCCAGCACCGCCTTCACATGATTGCTCACCGCCCCCCAGTCGGAGACGACAAGGCCCTTGTATCCCCATTCGTTTCTTAAAATGTCCGTAAGCAAATACTTGTTTTCGCTCCCATATGTGCCGTTGACTTTGTTATAGCAGCACATGACGGTGCTCGGCTCGGCTTTGAGGGCAATCTGGAAATTTTTCAGATATATTTCTCGGAGAGCCCGCTCATCAATCACGGAATCGCTCCAAAGCCGCAGCGTTTCCTGTGAGTTCGCTGCAAAATGTTTCAAGCTGGTGCCGACATGATTGCTCTGGGCACCCCTTATCCATTGATACCCGAGCGTCCCCGCAAGATGGGGATCTTCGGAATAATATTCAAAATTTCTCCCGCAAAGGGGGTTTCTTTTAATGTTGATGCCGGGACCGAGCACGACCTGCACGTCGAGATGCCGGGCTTCTGCGCCGATCATTTTTCCCATTCTGTAAGCCAAATCGGAATTGAAGGTGCAGGCAACCGTGGCCGCCGCCGGATAGAGCGTAGCCTTGAGGGTCCCGCGCACCCCGATGTTGTCCTCGCTGTCAACCTGTTTTCTGATGCCGTGGGGACCGTCCGCCAACATGATTGAGGGAACTCCGGGGACGTCGGCCGTATGCCAAACATCTTTTCCGGAGAGAAGTTTCACTTTGTCTTCGATTTTCATTTCTTACCTCCGCTCAATTTTTAAACTTATCTTGAATTCTTGATCAGGAAATTTCACTTTGATCTCGCCTTCATCCCCGCTCCCGTTGGTTTTCACCCAAAAAGCGGTCGCGCCCGCATGCAAAGCAAGGGTGTGAGGACCGATCAAATCGACACCCCCGGAAGTTTCGACCGAAAATGCATCGAAAGCATAGGGGAGGGTGTTGCCGTTTTGGTCGGCTTTGGAGACAACGATGCGCGTCGCGTCATAGGTCTCGCCAATCACCAATTCCTCGGTATCTGCTTCTACGCGATAAGCCGTCGTTTTCACAGCTTCTTTTTTGACGGTTTTCATCAATTTCCCGTCCTTGTAGGCTTCGAAACGGTAGTCAGGAATCGGGCTGTTGTATTTATAATAGAGCCCCATCGCATCTCTCATGGAAAGCCGGTATTTCTTCATCAACATGAACATCATCAGCTTATAACGGAGGGGAAGGGCAGTGCCGCTGGCGGATGCGAGGCGGAGTATTTTCTTCACCCGCTCCGAATCGCGCTTCGTGAAGCCTTCCTTCTCCACCAATTGCTCGCCGATGAAATCATCGATTTTTATCAGAGTATGCGGAAGCTTGCTGCCCTTATCGGGATAGAAAGTTCCGACGCAATAATCGCCCCGATATACTTTCACATAATCCCCATTCGTTGCGACATAGATTTCCGGAAGCACGCTCGCCGGATAATCCCCGACATTCATCGTGCTGAAAACCTCCAAAACGGGTGACTCATCCTGCTGGGATGCATAGACATATGCCGCATATTTGGGAATCCTGAACATGTCGAGAACCCCGTGATAGCAAACATTGTCTCCGCTTCCGAAATCATCATGGGTATTGTAATCGGCCATGCACCAACCGATTGTGCCGCTTATCCGGTCGCATTTGCTGGCATGGTTGATGACGCGATAATGCCTCAGGGCATGCTCGACCCTGATTCTTTCCGTATCGTAATTCTTCGTCGGATACATGTGGCCATTGTATTCGGTGACAAGGTAGGGCACGTCCTTTTTGACGCTGTCTGGATTCCTCAAGGCAATGTTTTCCCCGGAGTGGACAAAATCGTTGAAGGTGTAGACGTCCTCCAAGAATTCGCTTCCCGGGAAATTTCTCACCCCTCCGGTCTGCCGCGTGGGATCCAGCTTTCTTGCCAGGGCATTGGTTTGCGCATAGAGATCATAATCGTCCGGGGATTCATTGATTCTCACGCCCCAAAGAATGATTGAGGGATGGTTGAAATCCCTTTTAATCATCGCTTCCACATTCCTCAAAGTATTCTCTCTGAATTCTTTTCCGCCGATGTACTGCCAGCCGGGAATTTCTTCAAAAACCAGCAGGCCGATTTCGTCGCAGCGGTTGAGGAAATGCTTGGATTGCATGTAGTGGGATGTTCTCACGATGTTCAAACCCAGTTCGTATTTCAGAATCTCCGCATCTTTTTCCTGAACCGACTTCGGCATCGCGTACCCGACATAGGGGAAGCTTTGATGGCGGTTCAGACCCCGGAGTTTGATTTTCTTCCCGTTCAGGAAAAACCCTTCCTTCGTGAATTTTGCCGAGCGGAATCCGAAACGGACTCCATGTCCGTCCTTGATTTCCGAACCAATTTGCAGTTTGATGGCGATGTCATAAAGATGGGGGGCCTCCAAACTCCAGAGTTTTTTCTCAGGCAAATCAACCTGGAATTCGGTGACCGCGCCGGCAACGGGAAACTCCCCACCAAAAACCACCTCGTCGCCGTCACGCACCTCAACCAGAAATTTTCCTTCCTGCGCGGTGCTTTCGATTTTGAAATTGATTAGGTTTGTAGAGATGTCGGGATTGTATAAATAAGCTGCCGTGATGTTTTCTTTTTCCAATACTTCCAAACTTACTTCCCGATAAATACCTCCGTAACCCAAATAATCTACTTGGTTTCCGAAGGGGGGAATGTTTTTGTTTTCGTGATTGTCGACGACCACGGTAATGAAGTTTTCCTCTCCGAAATTGACATGTTCGGTGATGTCCGCAAAAAAGCGATTATAACCGCCCTCGTTTCTGAGGATGAACTTATCATTCAAATAAAGATCGGCTGCATGGGCGACGCCCTCAAAAACCAAAACCAGTTTTTTCCCCCGCCATTCCTCCTGAATGAACAATTGCTTTTTATAAGTCGATATCAATTCGTTGATTTTTTCCGGCAAATAATTATAGGGAAGCATGATGTCGGTGTGGGGAATGTCCACTTTTTCATAACCGGAAAAATCCATGAAATCGCGGAGATAATCTTTCTGAAAATCGCGACGGAAATACCAATCAAAATTTAAATGAATCGTCTCTCTCATACAACACCTTACCTTTTGCTATTTTCTCTTCTTTGATTGCATTATACCATTTTTTCACATTTATATAAAGACATCTAATGATGAAAAAAAAGAAAAGACATAATCATCTTTTCTCCTTCATCAATTCCCTATAAACATCGCTTTTTGAAATCCCTCTGTCCTTTGCCGTCCTTTTCATCGCTTCTTTTTCCGGAAGCCCGCTTTCAAGATAGTGTTGGAAGTGTTCAGAAAGCGATAGTTTTTCCAGATCCTTCTGCAGAGCGGTTTTCTCCGCCCCTTCCACCATAATCACAATTTCGCCCTTGTAATCATGATCGAGGGAAGCAAGTTCTTTCAGCGTTCCCCGCAAATATTCCTCATGTCTTTTCGTAAGTTCCCTGGCGACGACGGCTTTTCGGTCTTGAAAGACCGCGAACATGTCTTTGAGGGTTGCCCGGATCCGATGCGGAGCTTCATAAAAAATCAAAGTTTCCGGGTAATCAACGAGCTCAGCAAGTTCCTTTCTTCTCTGCGCAGGCTTGGCGCTCAAGAATCCGCAAAAGAAAAATCTCTCGCAGGGAAGGCCGGACGCGATGAGAGCGGTGAGCGCCGCATTGGCCCCGGGAAGGGAAATCACGGGGAAACCTGCATCGAGGGCCTCTCTCGCAACCAGGTAGCCGGGATCGCTGATTCCGGGAAGCCCCGCATCGCTCATGAGAGCGATTTTTTTTCCTGCTTGCAGATGTTTGATTATTTCCTCGGCTTTCGCGCCCTCATTAAAAACATGGTAGGAAAAAAGGGGTGCGGAAACATGAAAATGACTAAGCAAAACCTTAGTCACCCTCGTGTCTTCCGCATAAACACAATCAGCATTTTTCAGGACTTCGACCGCCCTGTGCGTCATGTCGGAGAGATTCCCGATCGGGGTCGGCACCAAATAAAGAGCGCCGCCCTCCGCATCGAAGGATTTCTGGATTTTCATTCCGCAATTACCCTTTTGGCCTTCTCCCGCAAATCCCTTTCCGCATAAACGATCTTCATCAATTCGGCTTTCTTTTTGTTGGAAATCTCGAAGCCGTTTTGAATCTGTTCGATTAGCAAATGTTCTTCGACGCTGTAGAATTCGTCATAGAGTGAAGCCGACACTAGATTCATAAACACGAGATTTCTCGTGGCCTTGGGTTTGTTGGCGAAATAGTCGATGAGCTTTTCCAAGGAAGCATTGCTTTTCCGATAGCGGAGCGCGTCCTTTCCCATTTCGTACTTCAGGCGATTTATGATCTGCGTTTCTGTCTCGCTCGGATCACCGTCGACGCCGACAACTTTTAAAAGCAAGTCAATGAAATAATGCTTTTCTTCTTTAGAAAGCAGATTTAAGAACATGGAATCAACTCCTTTCTTCTATTTATTATACTCATTTTTCTTAAAATTGAATATTTCAAGCACTTCTTCCGAATATTCGCCGTTTTCGTATACGTACAGAGGCGCTTCGACTTTCACGTCGTCTTTTTTGTTTGACCAGGCTTCCAGGAGAAACAGGAGCGCCGGGTTTTCTTTTTTCGGATAAACGAAGCGCAATCTCCTGATTCCGAAATTGTTCTGCTTCAGCACGGCGAATGTTTCCGAAAGCCTTTCGGTGCGATGGACGAGATTGAAGCTGCCCCCGTTTTTCAAAAGCTTTTTTGCTTCCGTAACGATTTGCTCAAGATTGATTTTTACCTCGTGGCGCGCAATCGTGAGATATTTGTTTTTGTTGATGTTGCTTCCGGGATTGAGCTTAAAATAGGGCGGATTGGAGACGGCAATGTCAAAGACATTCGCACCCGTTAGCCGGTAAACATCCTTGATGTCGGCATTGAGCAGCTTGATTTGCCCTTCCAAACCGTTCAGTTCCACGCTTTTCATGCCGAGTTCATAAACTTCTTCTTGGATTTCCACGCCGACAATCTTTGCTTTCGTTTTAAGCGATAGAAATAAAGGGATCGGGGCGTTCCCGCAGCCGAGGTCGATGATTTGCTTGGTGCTCGGCTTTGTCCGTATGAAATCCGCAAGCAGAATCGAATCCAGAGAAAAGCAAAACATCTCCGGGTTCTGCGCGATTTTTAGATGCTCATAGCCCAAAAGCTCATGAATTGTTTCAATTTTCAATGACATCGTCCGTCAAATCGTCCGGGTTTTCCTCCTGCACATGGCTTCGGACCTTTTCCAGCTCGCTTGCGTGCCAGACTTCAACCGCTTCTTCCTTGTCGACTTTTATAAGCTCGCGGAGATAATCCACACCCACCACCTTGCAAACCTCGCAGTTCGGCGTTTTCACCAAATCCCCCAGCAAGGGGATTCTGCTTCTGATTTCGTCATAAAGGCTTTTTTCATAACCGATGCAGCACATCAATTTCCCGCAGAGCCCCGCAACTTTGGAAGCGCTCAGGTTCATGCCCTGTTCTTTTGCCATTTTCATCGTCACCATGTCAAACTCGCGCAGATGCGTCACGCAGCAACATTCCCGCCCGCAGGGGCCGATGCCGCCGATGAACTTTGCGCCTTCGCGGGGGCCGATTTGCCTGAGTTCGATTCTGGTTCTGAATTCGCTGGCCAGATTCTTCAAAAGTTCGCGGAAATCCACGCGCCCGTCCGCATTGTAATAAAATATGACTTTCGAACGGTCAAGAGTGTATTCGCACTCAAGCAGTTTCATTTCCAATCCATGCTGTTTGACAATTTCTTTGCATCTTTGCAGCGCGCTTGCGGCCCGCACCAGATTATCCTCGTATTTCTTCAGATCATGCTTGTTCGCAACCCGGAGAACGGGTTTCAACTCATGTTCGAGTTCAGCCTCGTCCACGAAACGCGGTTCTTGAATCACGGTACCGATTTCCAAACCGCGAATCGTTTCCACAACCACTTTGTCTTGTGCTTTCAGTTTGAAATTGCCTGCTTCAAACCAATATATCTTGCCGACTTCTTTAAAGCCGATTCCGACTACTTTCTTCATATTACCTCGCTATTTCTATCAATAAATCGGCGTAAAAAAGTTCCAAATTGACATTGTAATTCAGCCGATTTTTATAATTCAAGAGTTTTTCGACCTCCCTAAGTTTCGTTTCATAATCAACTTGCAAATAGGGAGCAATTTTGGGAATGGTGTTGATGAACAGGATTCCTTCTTCATCCCCAAGAATATATGCCAATTCGTCGTTTGCCAGCATAATCAGCAAATCAAGGAAAAGGCGGTGGCTCCGTCGATCCGAATCTTCCAATAAAAACTTCCCTTCTTCATAAAAGGTGAGCAGGGGAGCGCCGTTCCCTCCGGCAAGACTCAGCCCCACTTTCCTGGCGAGCTCGATTAAATCGAGTATCTTGCCTTCGCCGATTAATTCCATGCATTCCTCGACGCTGTTGGTAAGTTTTGAAAGCACGCGGCTCGTTTCTTCCTCGACTCCCTTGGAAATCAATTCCTCGGCCACTACCTCCGGGGGGAGTTTCTCAAAGGAAACGATCTGCGCGCGGGAACGGATTGTCGGAAGCACCTGATTGACGTTTTCCGTGAGCATGATCCCGAACTTGTCTCCGTCAAGCTCTTCGGTGAATTTCAGGAGCGAATTCGCGGCTGTGAGCGTTGCTTTTTCTATATCCTCTATGATGAAGATTCTTGCGTCCTCGCTCAAAGCCGTGAGCGAAAATTCCCTTTCCAGCGTTTCGATTTGCTGCTTGCGGATGGTGCCCGTTTCCGGTCTGACCAGAAAGACGCTGGGGTGAATTTCTTTTTGAACGCGGAGGCAATCCCGGCAACGGAGACAGGGTTTTTCCGTTTCCCTGCAGAGCATCATCGCCGCAAAATAATAAGCAGCTTCCAGTTTGGGAGTGCCCTTGGCACCTTCAAAAAGGTAAATGTGCACCAAACGCTTCTTTCTGAGGCTGTTATGGAAGAGTTTGATAATCTTTCTTTGCGTTTTTAAGAGCGTGTCGAACTTCACCGCATTCTCCTCAGATCTTTGATGATGAAAGCCATGATGTCCGCGGCGATTTCTTCAACAGAACGGTTTCCGTCAATCACCTTGATTCTTTCCGGAAACAAACCTGCCAGTTTTAAGTAACCTTCGCGGACGGTGTCGTGGAAAGCTTCCTTTTCCAGATCCAACCGGTCGGGGATTCTCTCCGAACGCTTGATGCGCGAAAGTCCGATTTCAGGCTTCAAATCAATATAGAATGTCAGGTCGGGAAGAATGCCTTCGGTTGCGTACTGATTGATTTTCAGCACTTCATCAATTCCTAGGCCCCTGCCCACCCCCTGGTAAGCTAATGAAGAATCGAGGTAGCGGTCGCAGAGCACGACTTTGCCCGCTTCCAATGCGGGTTTGATTACCTCAATAAGGTGCTGCCGGCGGCTTGCCGCGTAAAGCAGGGCTTCCGTCCAAGCGTCCATTTCCGAATTTCTGACATTCAATATGATTTTCCTGATTGCCTCGGAAATCCGGCTTCCGCCCGGCTCCCGAGTCTTCAGTACCTTATATCCCATTTTCAGCAGATCTTGATAAAGGCTTTCGATGATTGTGGTTTTACCGCTGCCCTCTCCGCCTTCAAAAGTAATGAACATCCTTGTATCACCGCCATGTCTTACTGTAAATATATTATCTCATATTTTCGCGAAAAAAGAAATACTTATTTTAAGTTTGTTGGTGGAGGAAACGGGCAGTAAAAATCTTTTTATTTAAATGATGTTTTCACTTGTATGGAAAAGGGAATTATGTTAAAATGAAAAGAGACGTAAAGGTGAAGCAATGCAGGTAAGAGTCAACAATTTAACCTTTGCTTATACGCAAAAACTAATACTGAACGATGTTTCTTTCAATCTCGAAAGCGGGGAATTCCTGACCCTTGTCGGCAAAAACGGAACCGGAAAAAGCACCTTAATCAAATGCCTGTTAAAGATTTTGAAGGTGCCTGACGGGACGGTTTTTTTTGATAACGTCGACATCAATGCCATCAAACTTTTTAAAAACGTCGGCTACGTACCGCAGAAAGTCGAATTCAGCTACGAATTTCCAATCACGGTTTCTGAAATACTCACAAGCGCATATTTGAAAGTGAAGGACGAATACTTCAACAAAGTCATCAATTCGTTGGGAATCAATCCCTTTTACCGCGACAACATCAACAATCTCTCCGGCGGACAGTTCCAAAAGGTCATGATCGCGAGGGCTTTGCTTAACCATCCGCAGCTATTGATATTGGACGAGCCGACCGTCGGCATCGACAATGAAAGCATGCTCGCGCTTTATGAAGTGTTGGAAAAGTTGAAAGAAAAAAAAGTAACGATTATCATCTCAACTCATGACACTGATTTCTCAAAAGATCTTTCCGATTATTATTTAGAATTGAATGAGGTTGGGGTTTTTCGAATTTATAAGTAGGTGAAGATATGATTTTGACTGCTCCGAGTTTCATCGAATCATTGATTAATTTTGAACCTTTAAGATACGCCCTCATCGCCGGAATCTGCATCGGTTTCATCGCGCCGCTCACCGGTTCCGTGGTCATCATCAGGAGGCTTTCCTTCATCGCGGACACCCTGAGCCATTTTTCCCTAGCGGGCGTCACCGTCGGTATTTTTCTCTCAAAACTCCTAAGCCATGTGATCAACATCAACCCGATCTACATGGGCGTCCTCTTCAGCATCGGCGGAACCTTCATCATCGAACTCCTGCGCGGTTTCTACAAAAACTACAAGGAACTATCGATGACGATTCTTTTGAGCATGGGAGTCGCCTTAAGCGGGCTCTTCATAGCCCTGACCCCCGGAATTTCCACAAGCTACACGACGGGGCTGCTTTTCGGATCGATTATGAGCGTCGACAAAAATGACGTCCTCGTCACTCTCATCACTTCTGCCCTGATTCTGATTTTCACCGCCATTTTTTATAAACAAATCGTCTCCCTCTGTTTTGACGAAACCCACGCCCGGATTTCCGGAATCAATGTCCGCCTCCTGCAGCTTGCCATCACCGTCATTCTGGCGGTCGTCATCTCCGTCTTTTTGGAGTTGGTCGGCGTGCTCTTGATATCCGCTCTTCTGATCGTCCCCGTCTCCGCCTCAATCCTGATCGGAAACTCCTTCCGGCAGACAATCACCACGGCAATTGTTTTCAGTGAAATTTCAATCATCACTGGCTTTTACATTTCCTTCAAACTTGACCTGCCGATTGGTTCGACAGTTGCTCTCCTCAACATCTTGATTCTGGCGGGCGTCATGCTCTTCGTGAGAATAAGAAAGAGGTATGTGAAAAAAAGCGAGACATAAAAAAACTGTGCCTTTTCGGCACAGTTTTTTAATAATAAACGCAATATAAGTATAAACCCGACGGCGGCACGATTTTCGGTGATAATCGGCGGTCTTTTTGAGCCATAATCGCTTTTAAGTCCGCAATCGTGATTTTACCCCTGCCGACCTCCAAGGCCATGGCAACCATGATTCTGACCATGTTGTGCATGAAACCTTCGCCTATGAACTTGACGGTCAAAAGCGTTTCTTTGCTTTCGACTTCAATTTTTTTTATATACCTGACCGTGTTCTTCAGTTTTTGGTTTTTCGTGAATGAACGGAAATCATGCACACCTTCAAAAACCAGCAGCGCCTCTTTGAATTTTTCCCAATCCACGTCCCGGTATGGACAATAATAGCGGTAATTTCTTTTCAATGGATCATAGCTTCCGTAATCAAGCAAATAATGGTATTCCTTGGCTTTCGCGCTGAATCTTGAGTGGAAACTTTTGTCGACAATTTCCACTTTTTTTATGTGGATGTCCCGCGGAAGCCGCGAATTAATCGCGTTTTTCATCTTTTCCGGCGCCAGCTCAAGGTCGCTGTCAAAATGGAAAACTTGATTCAAAGCATGGACACCTGCATCTGTTCTTCCGGAAGCGTGGATTCTGATTTTCTTTTTATGGATGATGAGGAGCACGGCTTCGATTTCTTCTTGGACGGTGCGCAAACCCTTCTGCACCTGGAAACCGTGGAACAGGGTCCCGTCATAAGCGCAGATGCATTTATATCGCATAATCGCTCACTTTCAATGCTATGATGGCGCTGAAAAGCAGGATGACGAAAAGCAGCGTCAGATAATCACGGGCCCGGTACTTAAGCAAAGAGATGCTCGTCCTTTCCGCATCCGGTACATATCCTCTTGCTTCCATCGCGTCCGCCAACTCATAAGCCCTTCGGTAGGAAATTACAAACATCGGCACCAAGAGAGAGATGATTTGCGTCACCTTTTGCATAAATTTCCCCTCTTTGAAATCAACACCCCGGGAAGCCTGAGCTTTCAGAATCCTTCCGGCTTCATTAATCAGAGTCGGGATGAACCTGAGGGCAATCGAAATCATCATAGAAAGGATGCTTACTTTGACGCCGATGTATTTCAAAGGCTTTGCCAGCCTTTCCATGCCAGTGTTGATGTCCGCTGGTTTCGTCGTGAGCGTGAGTAAACTGGAAATAAGCAATAAAGTGATGATTCTCAGGACCACTTTCAAAGAAGTATAGAGACCTTCTTCGTAAATCGCGAGGGAATAATTGGCGAGCGCTTTCCCGCTTTTCACCACGGTCTGCAGGTAGAAACAGAAAACCAGCAAGGCCAGAAAAAGAAAGAAGCGGTGCTTGGTGATGATTTTTCTCGAAAAAAAGAATAGAACCAAGATGGCAATGCCGATCGCGAGATTGACCGTTGTCAGAGTGAAATCAAACTCAGCAAGGATTTTCCCGCGGTTGAAGAAGAGCTGAAAGACGACCGTGATCAGCAAGAGCGTGGTCATCATTTTCAGGCTCCTGAGGAACTTTGTAAAGGGAATTTTGCTGGAAAGAATCAAAACCAAAGTCGCGCCGAAAGCGCCGACAATCACAGCGAGGTTGTTGAGCAGGAAGAGGGAGATGATGATGATGATCGTTCCCAGAATTTTTGTCCTGGGATCCAGGCGGTGCAACCAAGAATCGGCATGATAATATTGACCAAATACCGGGTTAGTGTTCATCTTCCTCACCGAAAGCTTTCAAAATTTCCTGATAAGTGGCTTCAATACTGTGCTGGTTGATATCAATGTCCGCCTGGAAACGTTCCTTCAGCGCTTTTAAAATCCGCATCGTCTCCGGATAATCCAAATCGTATTCTTCCAATAAATGCTCTTTTTTAAAAAGAGTTTTTTTGTCTCCGTCATAAACGATCCCGCCTTCTTTCAAAACTATCACCCTTTGCGCGTATTCCGAAACGACGTCCATGTCATGGGTAATGATGATGATTGATTTCTCATACTCGCGGTTCAATTTCTTTAAAAGCTCCAGCAGTTCGGATTTTGTAAAAGGGTCGAGGCCGACGGTCGGTTCATCCAAAATCAAAATCTCGGGATTGCTTGCGAGAATGCCACAGATGGCAACTTTTCTAAGCTGCCCGCCGGAAAGCGTGAAAGGGCTCCTCTCCAGGAGATCAGTTATCCCCATGATTTCCGCAACCTCCCTTGCCCTTCCTTCCGGATCGGGAAGGCCGAAATTTTTCGGTCCGAAAGCAATGTCCTTCAAAACCGTCTCTTCAAAAATCTGATATTCAGGAAACTGAAAAACCAAACCGACCCTTTTCCGGATGGGTTTCAAAACAGTTTTTTTCTTGATTTCCGTTCCGAAAATCTCCAGCCTGCCGCTTAATGGCAGGAGCAGGGCATTCATCATCTGCACGAGCGTCGATTTTCCGCTTCCCGTGTGGCCAACGATGGCAATGAATTCGCCTTTGTCATCAATCCTTAAATTGATGCCATGCAATGTTTGGACCACCGCGCGCCTTCTCTTCGGCTTCTGATAGGAAAAATTCACTTCCGAAAAGTTAATTCCCATAGAAATTCCTCTAATTCTTTTTTGTTTTTCAAACCCTGTGTTGCTTCTATCATTTCGATGAGCTTCATGCAATCAAGGATGTCGAGCCTGCTAGCTTTCAGGGTCTCCTTTTCCCTGAACACTTTTTCCGGAACATCGTTCAAAATGATTTTTCCGTCCTTCATCACGAGAACCCGGTCGGAAGCGATGGCTTCGTTCAGATTGTGGGTAATTTGGATGATCGTTTTCTTTCCTCTGAGTTGACTCATGACTTCATTAACTTCGCGCACACCCTTGGGGTCAAGCATCGAAGTTGCTTCGTCAAAGATGATAATGTCCGGATTGTATGCAAGAATCCCGGCAATCGCAACCCTTTGTTTCTCGCCCCCGGAAAGGTTTTCCGGATTGTATTCGAGAAATTTTTCCATGTTGACGAGCCGCGAATACTCATCAATCAGCCTGAGCATCTCTTCGCGCGGATAGCAGCGGTTCTCAAGGCCGAAAGCGATGTCATCCCTCACGGTCACGCCCACAAACTGATTATCCGGGTTTTGGAAGACGATGCCGATTTTTCCGCGGAGTTCGTCGACCGTGTCCTCATTCAGAATTCTTCCGTCCAGATAAATCTCTCCGGAATCAGCCTTCAATAGCCCTACCAGGAGTTTGGCAAGCGTCGATTTTCCGCTTCCGTTATGACCGAGAATGGTGACAAACTCGCCTTTTTCAATTTTTACAGAGACGGAATCTATCACTCTTGTGCCTTTCCGGTAGGAAAAGCTTAAATTCTTCACTTCCACCATATGATGCCTCCGACGATGGTGCCGCCATATTCGCTGACCGACAGTTTCACGATGACGCCGTTTGTACAAACGATGGCGGTTGACACTTTTCTTGTGATGCGCATGCCCATGCAGTATTTGTTTTTGCAATTCGCTTCGATCATCCGGATTTCGCTGCCGTTGATTTCCACGATGTTGACGATCTCCTCCTCCACGGGCAGGAACTCGTCGATTCCGTGTTCCTGGAGATGGTCTTCGGTCCAGTGCTCCTCGGGTCCGATTGCGAGCACCAGGTTAATTTCTTCATCCCATTCGGTCCTATATATGAGCTCGTCCCGGTAATAAACCAAGACTTCGACTGTTCCCGAAATGCGGTAATTGAAGATGTAGAAGATGTAAAAGCTAAGGGCGATCAGGAAAACCGCCGCGATTGTGATGATGTCTGCTTTCTTCATGTGAATTACCCCATATATTTTATTATTCTACCACTTTCCGCGCTCATTTGCAAGAAAAGCGGGATGAAGAAAAACGTTATTCCATCATTTTTTCAGTAAGAAAAAGCCCCGCTTGCGGGACTTAAACTCATACAAATTCGATAATTGCCATCGGCGCTGCGTCGCCCCTGCGCGGCCCCGTCTTCAAAACGCGGGTGTAGCCGCCCTTGCGATCCTTATATTTTTCCGCAATCTCGCCGAACAATTTCTGAATTGCATATTGTTCTTTGCTTTCGTCCGTATATTCGAAGCGGACCATTTTGGCCGCCCGAATGCGCGCGGAAAGAGTGTTGGCCTTGCCTAAGGTTACCATTTTGTCGGCAAGCCTCTGCAGCTCTTTCGCTTTCGCAAACGTTGTTTCTATGCGCTCATGAATTATCAAATCTGTTAGCAAGTCTCTGAGCAACGCTTTGCGTTTGGCGCTGTTACGGCCCAATTTGCGATATCCTAATGACATTTTAGAATCCTCCTTCAGGAAAAATTAATCCAATTCTTCGGCCGGTTCGTCGAGATCTTCGTCCGCCGTGTCATAATCGGTGTCATACGAACGGCGCAGATCCAGACCGAGTTCGCGGAGTTTGTTTACCACTTCTTTCAGGGATTTCCTGCCCAAATTCCGAACTCTCATCATTTCTTCTTCCGTTTTTTGTGTCAGCTCGCCGATCGTGTTGATGCCCGCTCTTTTCAGGCAATTGTAGGAACGGACCGATAAATCGAGCTCTTCAATCTTCTTTTCAAGTTTCTTGTTCTGGACTTTTTCTTCGCGTTCGTACATGTAATCCTGTTCGCTGATGAACTGGTTGAGTTTCGAAGTCACTTCGAAATGCTGAATCAAAAACTTAGAAGCGAGCGATACCGCATCCACCGGCGAAATCACGTTGTTTGTCCAAACTTCGAGGGTAAGTTTGTCATAATCGACATTCTCGTCAACCCTGGTTTTTTCCACATCGTACCTGACTTTTGTGATCGGCGTGAAGATGGAATCAATTGCGATGCGGCTGATGATGGTGTTGCCGGATTTGTCTTTACAGAAAATTTTGTTTTCTTCGGCCCCTACATAACCGATGCCCCGTTTGGCAAAGAACCTGGCTTTGAAACGGGCGCCTTTTTCCAATGTTGCTATCACTTGTTCCGGATTTACGACAATCAATTCGCTGCTCTTATGCAAATCACCGGCTGTGACTACCTTTTCCCCTTCCGCATCGATCCACAGCTCATACAATGCCGGATTTTCGTTGGGCATTGCTTTAAAAAGCTGATCCTCCGCAATTTTCAGATGCACGTTCTTGAGATTCAAAATGATTTCCGTGACATCCTCAAGAATGCCGTCTATTGCCATGAATTCATGTTCGACGCCTTCGATTTCGATGGCGACGATGGCGACGCCTGGCATTGAAGAAAGCAAAACTCTCCGTAAAGCATTACCCAGGGTGATTCCGTAACCCCTTTCCAGGGGCGTGATGACAAACCTGCCGTAATTATCGCCCTCTTTAAAATCAACGGATGTTTGGGGTTTGATGAATTCAAATTTTCTCATGCGCTTCCTCCTTTTTTACGGTATTAACCGCGAGGTCTCTTCGGCGGTCTGCAACCATTGTGAGGAATCGGAGTGACATCTCTAATCGATGTGATTTCCAATCCTGCAACCTGCAAAGAGCGAATCGCTGCTTCACGGCCGGGACCCGGGCCCTTAACTTCCACATCCACTTTCACCATTCCGCTTTCCAACGCAGCTCTGGCCGCGGCTTCCGATGCCATTCCGGCTGCGAAGGGAGTGGATTTTTTACTTCCTTTGAAACCCAATGCGCCGGCGCTGCTCCAAGCGATTGTATTTCCTGCCGGGTCAGTGATCGTTACGATGGTGTTGTTAAAAGTAGAATGAATATGAGCCACGCCGTTTGGTATATTCCTTTTTACTCTACGTTTTCTCGAACTACGTGCCATTCTTTCAATCTCCTTTTTTTATTTTCTCTTATTGGCCACTGTCTTAGCTTTGCCTTTGCGCGTGCGGGCATTGCATCTCGTGTTCTGGCCCCTGACGGGAAGCCCTCTCCGGTGACGAATGCCGCGGTAGCAGCCAATCTCCATTAATCTTTTGATGTTCATTGCAACTTCACGACGCAAATCGCCTTCTACCTTGTAAGCGGCGACTTCGCGACGGATCGAAGCAAGTTCCTCTTCGGTCAAATCCCTGACTCTTTTTTCGGTGTCGACGCCCGCATCATTGCAGATTTTGATGGCAGTGGGGCGGCCGATGCCGTAAATGTATGTCAGCGCAACATCGATGTGTTTTTCTCTCGGAATGTCTACGCCTGCTATGCGTGCCATTTTTGCACCTCCTGATTATCCTTGTCTTTGTTTATGTTTGGGATTTATACAAATTACCATGACTTTTCCATGCCTTTTGATCACTTTGCAGTGATCGCAAATCGGTTTAACCGATGGTCTAACCTTCATTTGTTTTCCTCCTTCGTTTCGGAAAATTACTTGTGCCGATAAGTTATACGGCCACGTGTCAAATCATATGGTGACAATTCGACAGTTACTCTGTCACCCGGCAAAATGGTTATGTAATTCAGGCGGATTTTGCCGGAAACGTGCGCCAATATCTGATGTCCGTTCTCCAAAGTCACCTTGAACATGGTGTTGGGGAGAACTTCGGTAACTGTCCCTCTTACTTCTATAGAATCGCCCTTGGCCATTCACTCGCCCTCCTTTGTTAAGATGTTGTAACCGGTGTCTGTGATCACAATGGTGTGTTCGAAATGAGCCGAATCAGAACCGTCCCGCGTCACGGTCGTCCAATCATCGTCCAAAACCACAGTCTCCGATGCCCCGGCATTGACCATCGGTTCGATGGCTAAAGTCATTCCCGCCTTTAACAGGGGCCCGAAACCGGGGTTCCCGAAATTGGGAATGGGGGGGTCTTCGTGAAGTTTTTGGCCGATGCCGTGCCCGGTGAATTCCTTCACAACGCTATAACCGTTTTCCAGCACATATTTCTCAATCGCGTGAGAAATGTCTGATAAGCGGTTGGCGGGTTTGGCGAAGGCAAGTCCGGCAAAAAGCGCTTCCTTGGTCACTTTCAGCAGCCTTTTTCGGGTTTCGCTGACTTCTCCGACCGGAAAAGTCCGAGCGCTGTCGCCGTGATAACCTTTGTAACAGGCGCCGATGTCTATAGAAATAATATCACCGTTTTTTAAAATGGTTTTCTTGTCGGGTATGCCGTGGATTACGACATTGTTTACGGAAGCACAGATGGTTCCGGGAAAGCCTCTATAACCTTTGAAGGAAGGAACGGCTCCTTGTTCCCGAATCGCCTGTTCTGCGATTTTGTCTAAGTCATAGGTCGATATGCCGGGCCTGATGGCTTCTTCAAGGATCTTAAGCGTATGTGCGACAATCCTCCCGGCTTCTTTCATCAATTCGATTTCCCTCTGACTTTTGATTGTAATCATTAAATTCCTCCCAAAACCGCTTTTACCTCTTCGAAGATGGCTTCGATGCTTCCTTCCCCGTCGATGTTCTTCAAGAGCCCCTTCGCCTGATAACACTCAAGCAAAGGTTCCGTTTCCCGGTAATACACCGCAAGCCGATTCCTGACGGTTTCTTCGTTGTCGTCGGCGCGCTGGAACAACTCACCGCCGCAATGGTCGCACTCGCCCTCTTTCGCAGGGCGCTTCGTGTCGACATGGTAAGTTCTCCCGCAGGTTTTGCAAATGCGGCGGCCGGAGATCCTTCTGATCAAGGTATCGTCTTCTACAACCAAATTGATGACCAAATCAATTTTGATTCCTTCTTCTTGCAAGATTTCTTCCAACATCCCGGCCTGCGCAATCGTTCTCGGAAAGCCGTCTAGCAGAAAACCATCCCGGGCATCCGCTTCCTTGAGCCTTCCACGAACCAATTCCGTCGTGACTTGATCGGGGACAAGCTCGCCTTTGTCAATGTAGGACTTGGCGAGAAGCCCCGTCGGCGTCTTTTCCGAAATCGCCTTCCTGAACATGTCGCCCGTCGAAATGTGGGGAATGGAATAATGCTTTGCAATCAATTCCGCCTGCGAGCCTTTGCCGGCCCCCGGCGGTCCCATTATCAACAGACGCATATCAGTCCATGAAGCCCCGATACTGTCTTTCCTGGGTCTGAGTTTTCAGTTGCTTGGCAGTTTCAACCGCAACACCGACAACGATGATGAGGCTGGTTCCACCGACCCTGACCGATGCAGGAAGTTCAAAGATGTACCCCAGAATGATCGGAAGCGAGGCGACAATCGAAAGATAGGCCGCGCCGATGACGGTGATTTTAAAGAGGACGCGGGAGAAATAAGATGCGGTTTCCGCACCCGGCCTGATGCCGGGAACATAGGCGTTTTGTTTCTGCAGGTTCTCGGCAATCTTTTCCGGATTCATCTGCAAGAACGAATAGAAGAACGAGAATACAAATATCAGTATGATGTAAACCGCAAAACCGATTGGTTCGGTATAATCAAAAATTTGTCTGATCCAATAAGTAACGGTTGTCTGTTCCAAGAAATTTACGACCGTCGTCGGCAAACTCATGAGCGTGCTCGCAAAAATGACGGGAATTACGGAAGCCGAATTAAGTTTGATGGGAATGTTTGATTCGCTCCGGCCCCGGAATTGGGCTGCCGCCGGACGATTCGCATACTGAATCGGAATCTTTCTCTGCGCGGCTTCCATGAAGACGATGCCGACGATGATCAACATCAATATCAATAATACGCCGAAAAAGACGAAAATATCACCGACAGAGTTGCCTTCAGGGTTGGTGACATATAGCCCGAGCAGTTCGTTGATCATTGCCGGGAAGCTGGCGACGATACCGGCGACGATGAACATCGAGGTTCCGTTGCCGATTCCCTTCATGGTGATTTTTTCCGCAAGCCACAGCACGCAGGCGGTTCCTGCCGTCATAACCAACGCAAGGAACACATAGGTGAAGGCATTGACTTCGACGCCGAGTTGGAAGATGTCGCCGTAATAGGCGGTGATCCCCAAAGTGATCGTCAGCGCCTGAATGAAAGCCAAAGCCAGGGCCAGGTACCTCGTGACCTGATTGAGTTTTTTCTTCCCGACTTCGCCTTCCTCTGCCCATTCTTTAAATACGGGTACGATGTCCATCTGCAAGAGATTCACGACAATGGAAGCCGTGATGTAGGGGGAGACCCCCAAAGCAACGATGGAATAGTTGGACAGGGCGCCGCCGCTGAACACGTCGAGAAAGCCGAACATCGATTCCCCGTGAGTGATCAGAGACCTGTCTAATAAGGGGATTTGAATGTGATAGGCAAGGCGCCAAATAAGCAAAATTAAGGCCGTGTAAAGAACGCTTAATATTACTTTCTTGTATTTACCTGCCATTTAAATCACCTCGATTGAGCCACCAGCCTCGAGAATGCCTTTTTCAGCTGATTTAGAAAACTTGTGGGCGACAACTTTCAATTTTTTATTTAATTTGCCATTTCCCAAAATCTTGATTCTTTTTGCGTTTTTCTTAATCAAACCTTGCTTGATGAGTTTCTTAGAATCAACTTTCGTTCCTTCTATAAAAACATTCAACTGTTCCAGATTGACGGTTTCATATTCAATGCGGTGGATGTTTGTAAAACCGCGCTTGGGCAATCTCTTGAATAAAGGGGTTTGTCCGCCTTCGAAGCCCGGTCTGACGCCGCCGCCGCTTCTGGAGTTTTGCCCTTTATGCCCACGGCCACTGGTCTTACCCATTCCGCTTCCCGTTCCGCGGCCGACGCGTTTCCGCTGTTTGATTGCACCCGGAACCGGTTGTAATTCATGTAATTTCATATGCGCCTCCTATAATACTTCTACTAAATGACTGACTGTCGCAATCATTCCTCGAATAGCTTCATTGTCTGGGCGCTCGACCACTTGATTGATCTTGGTCAGACCCAGAGCTTTCAGTGTTTTCACTTGATTAGGCTTACATCCGATCGGACTTCTTTTCAACTTTATCGTAATGGTCTTCTTCTTTTTCATACTATCCTAAAATCTCCTCGGGTCTCTTGTCTCTGAGTTTTGCAAGATCTTCGACGGTCCGCAGTTCGCTTAAACCCTGGATTGTGGCTTTCACGATGTTCACCGGGGTGTTGGAACCCAAAGATTTGGATACGATGTTTTCAATGCCGGCAAGCTCAATCACGGCGCGGACTGCGCCTCCGGCAATGACTCCGGTTCCCTGAACCGCGGGCTTCAAAAACACGCGCCCGGCTCCGTGAATGCCGACGATTTCATGGGGAATCGTGCCGTTCACTACGGGAACTTCAATCAGGTTCTTCTTCGCCTTCTCAACGGCTTTTTTGATGGCGTCGGGAATTTCAATCGCTTTGCCGATTCCCATGCCGACTCTGCCCTTCTTGTCGCCAACGACGACGACGGCATTGAAGCGGTACCGGCGGCCGCCTTTTACAACCTTCGCAATATGGTTTATGCTTACGACTCTTTCCTCAAATTCCTTGCTTTGAGCTTGAAAACCTCTTCTTTTTCTGTCTTGACGCATTTATATCCTCCTAGAACTTCAACCCTGCGGCTCTGGCAGCTTCCGCCAACGCTTTGACGCGTCCGTGATACAAGTACCCGCCGCGGTCGAAGACCACATTTTCTATTTTCTTTTCCGAAGCTCTTTTCGCAACCAAGGCGCCGACTTGTTTCGCAGCCTCGATGTTCGAGCCGTTTTTCAGTTTCAATTCGATGCTGGATGCACTTACCAAAGTGACCCCTTTCTCGTCATCAATCACTTGGGCATAAATGTGCGTGTTGGAACGGAACACATTCAATCTCGGCTTAGAAGAAGTGCCTTTGATTTTTTGTCTTATTCGTAAATGACGGAGTTTGCGAGCCTCATTACGAGATTTTTTCTTAATCATGTTTTCGTCTCCTTCTTACTTAGCTTTCTTTCCTTCTTTGCGGCGTACGTTTTCGCCTCTGTATCTGATGCCTTTGCCGAGATAGGGTTCGGGTTGCCTGATGTTCCTGATTTCCGCCGCAAACTGTCCGACTGCCTGGCGGTCAATGCCGGTGACCTGGATTTCCGTCGGCGTCGGCACATTGACGGTCAGCCCTTCGGGAATCGCAAGCTCAACGGGTTTGGAATAACCGGCGTTCACCACCAAGGTGTTGCCCCTGAGGGAGGCGCGGTATCCTGTTCCATGGATTTCCAAAATCTTGGTAAAGCCTTGCGTTACACCCTGCACCATGTTGTCAATGAGCGAGCGGGTCGTTCCGTGAAGTTCTTTATGCCTGATTGAATCGCTCGGACGGATCACTGTTATTTCGTTGTCCTTGACTTCGATTTTCATGTCCTTATGGAAGGTTCGGGAAATCGTGCCCTTGGGCCCCTTCACTTCAACAAGATTCTCGGGGTTGACGTTGACCGTCACACCTTCTTCCAACTTAATTATTTTATTACCGATTCGTGACATATTCTTCCTCCTCATCACCAAACATAGGCCAGGACTTCGCCGCCGATATTCCGCTTGCGAGCTTCTCTGTCAGTCATGACTCCGCTTGAAGTGGAAACGATGGCGATGCCCAAACCGTTCAGCACTTTAGGCATTTCCGCCGCTTTTGCATAAATCCTGAGTCCGGGTTTCGAAATTCTCTTCAAACCCTTGATGACTCTTTCCTTGTTTTCCGTATATTTGAGGGTCACTTTCAAGATGCCTTGTTTGTCATCGGGGATGAACTCGACATCATAAATGTATCCTTCCTCCTTAATCACTTTCAGCATTTCATGGGTTATTTTCGATGCTGGAATCTCAACATATTGATGCTTTCTCTGATTAGCATTGCGAATGCGCGTGAGCATATCAGCAATTGGATCAGTCATTACCATATAAGATGGCCTCCTTCCAAGATGAATTACCAGCTGCTTTTAGTAACGCCAGGGATCTGACCCTTGTGCGCCAATTCTCTAAAGCAAATTCGGCATAACTTAAATTTGCGAAGCACGGCATGCGGCCTTCCGCAACGCTCGCAACGCGTGTATTCGCGAACTTTGAATTTCGCTTTTCTTTTACTTTTTACAATCAATGATTTTTTAGCCATAGTCTAACTCCTTTACTGTTTCCTGAAAGGCACGCCGAGCTGTGTCAAAAGCTCTCGGGCTTCCTCATCAGTTTTTGCAGTGGTAACAATCGTGATGTCCATGCCGCGAATCTTTAAGACTTTGTCATAATCAATTTCAGGGAAGATCAATTGCTCCCTGATGCCAATCGAATAATTTCCGCGGCCGTCGAAGGAATTCTTACTAAGGCCTCTGAAGTCTCTGACACGCGGAAGAGCGATCGAAATGAGTTTATCGAAGAAATGATACATCCTCTCTCCGCGGAGAGTGACTTTGCATCCAATCGCGAAATTTTGACGCAGTTTAAAATTTGCTATTGACTTCTTGGCTTTAGTAATAATCGGTTTCTGCCCGGTGATTTGCGTCAAATCTTCAACTGCGGCATCCAAAAGTTTGGGGTTTTGGATGGCATCGCCGACTCCTATATTCACGACGATTTTTTCTATTTTCGGAACCTGCATAATCGAAGAATATGCGAATTTCTTCATCAGTGCCGGCCTGACGTTTTCCAGATAATGTTTTTGAACACGATTCATTGTTTATTCCTCCTACTTATCCAAAGCATTTCCGGTCTTCTTTGCATAGCGGACCTTTTTTCCGTCAACGAAATTATAGCCGACCCTGGTCGCTTCATTCGTTTCCGAATCGACCAGCATCACATTCGAAATGTGAATCGGGGCTTCCTTCTTGATGATTCCGCCTTCCGGATATGCATTGGACGGTCTTGTATGTCTGGATACGATGTTTACTCCTTCAACGATGACGCGATTCTTCTTTGCGAGGACCTGCAAAACCTTGCCGATTTTGCCCTTGGCATCCCCCGCAATCACTTTTACTGTATCACCTTTTTTTACCTTCATAAATCCTCCTTATAGCACCTCAGGAGCCAGCGAAATGATTTTCATGTATTCTTTTTCGCGCAATTCGCGGGCTACGGGACCAAAAATTCTGGTTCCGCGGGGAGTTTTGTCTTCACGGATTAACACGGCTGCGTTGTCATCAAATTTGATGTAGGAACCGTCTTTTCTTCTGACGCCGCTTTTCGTCCGCACAATCACCGCTTTTACAATCTCTCCTTTTTTCACGGCGCTGCCCGGAACGGCTGCTTTCACCGTGGCGACGATGACATCTCCAATGTTCGCATAACGACGGCCGGTGCCCCCCAGTACCTTGATGGTCAAAAGTTCTTTGGCTCCGGAATTATCGGCGACTTTTAATCTACTTTCTTGTTGTATCATAAGAATTTCCTCCTTTACGCGTTGGTGGCGTGCTCAAGGATCTCCACAAGTCGGAAATGCTTGGTCTTTGATAAAGGCCTGGTTTCCATTATCTTGACGGTATCGCCGACTTTGGCTTCGTTGTGTTCGTCATGAGCCGCAAATTTTCTTGTGAAGCGAATCCTTTTCCCGTACAAGGGATGGCGCCGATAAGTTGTAATCGCGACTTTTATCGTTTTATCGGCTTTATCGGATACAACCTTGCCGACATAAACCTTTCTATTGTTATTTCTTTCCATTGCTTGCCTCCTAATTTAGAGCATTCTCGCGTTCGGCCAGCCTGCGTTCGGTCAGAACGGTTTTCATTCTGGCGATCTCTTTTTTGGTTTTTTTGATTTGCGCGGTGTTTTCCAATTTTCCGACGGCGGCCTGGAAACGCAAATTGAATAATTCCTTCTTTAATTCGCGAATGTTCTTTTCAATCGTGGTGTCGTCCAGTTTTCTGATCTTGTCGGCTGCCGACTCTCTTACCACTTTTTCAACGGCTGCTAATTTATCCTTTTTCTTTGCCATTATTATTCACCACTTTCTTTTACAATCACTTTTGTTTTAACCGGCAATTTGTGAGATGCAAGACGCAGGGCTTCGCGCGCCGTCTCTTCATCGACGCCGCCGATTTCAAACATGATCGTACCCTTCTTCACAACCGCAACGAATCCTTCCGGCGAACCCTTTCCTCCACCCATCCGGACTTCCAAAGGTTTCTTTGTTTTTGCCATGTGGGGGAAGATGCGGATGTAGACGGTTCCGACGCGTTTCATGTAACGGGTCATCGCGATTCTGGCGGCTTCGATTTGCTGGGATGTGATCCAAGCGCCGCCCAAGGACATCAGCCCGTACTCGCCGAAATTCAAGGTTTTCGCGCCCTTGGCTTTGCCTTCGTAGCTGACGCGGTGCGGCCGGCGATACTTCGTTCTCTTCGGCATCAACATTTTACTGTTCCTCCTTCTTCGCCTTTTTGGCGGGCAGAACCTCTCCTTTGTAAATCCAGACTTTGACGCCAAGTTTTCCGTAAGTCGTTAGCGCCTCGGCGACCGCATAATCAATGTCGGCCCTCAAGGTGTGCAAAGGAACTGTTCCTTCGCTGTAGCCTTCGCTCCTGGCAATCTCGGCCCCGCCGAGCCTGCCCGAAACAAGCGTTTTGATGCCCTTGGCGCCAGCTCTCATCGCCCTCTGAATAGCCATCTTTTGCGCGCGCCGGAAAGATGCGCGGTTTTCGAGCTGTTCGGCGATGTTTCTTGCGACCAAAGTTGCGTCCAAATCAGGATTTTTGATTTCCACAACCGTCAAAAACACAGTCCTTCCCGTCAACTTCTGCAATTCCTCAACGACCTGCGTTTTCGTCGAGCCTTCGCGTCCGATGACGACACCGGGTTTTGCGGTGTGAACGGTGATCATTATCTTTGTTTTTGTTCTTTCAATTTCAATTTTGGAAACATATGCGTTTTTATAGAATTCTTGAATGAATTCGCGGATTTTCAAATCTTCATGTAAAAGCGCAGGAACTTCCCTCTTGCTTGCATACCATTTAGAATCCCAGGCGCGGATAATTCCAACTCTTAATCCTATCGGGCTAACTTTTTGTCCCATGCGTTCCTCCTTAGTTCCTTTCTCCAAGAACAATCGTGATGTGGCTTGTTCTTTTCAGAATCATGTCAGCTCTTCCTCTTGCTCTTGGCCGATAACGTTTTAATCTCGGACCTTCATTGACAAACGCTTCTTTCACAAAGAGGTTTTCTTGGTCCATGTTGAAATTGTTCACGGCGTTGGCTGCCGCGGATTTCAAAACTTTTTCCACAACCGCGCTCGCTGCTTTCGGTGTCAGGCGGAGAATCGCCGCCGCTTCGGAAAGATTTTTCCCCCGAATCAGGTCAACGACCAGGCGCGCCTTCCTCGGAGCGATGCGAACGGTTCTTGCTGTTGCTTTTGCTTCCATGTTCACTCCTCCTATCTCCTCTGCGCCTTCTTATCTTTCCCGTGCCCGCGATATGTTCTCGTCGGAGCGAATTCACCGAGTTTGTGACCGACCATGTCTTCGGTAATGTAAACGGGGATGTGCTGTTTGCCGTTGTGAACGGCGATGGTGTGGCCGACAAATTCGGGGAAAATGGTCGAGCGTCGGGACCAGGTTTGAATGACTCTTTTATTGGTCTGGCCAGCCTGGACCAAAACTTTCTTCATCAAATGTTCGTCACAGAACGGACCTTTTTTTAATGAGCGTGCCATGTTCGTCTCCTTTCTCTAATTCCGTGTGCGTCGTCTGATGATTAGGTTGGACGACTTCTTCTTGGCGTTACGGGTTCTCATACCCAATGCGATTTTGCCCCAGGGGGTCATCGGCGCTTTGCGTCCGACTGGAGCCTTTCCTTCACCGCCGCCATGCGGGTGGTCATGCGGGTTCATTGCGGAACCGCGGACGGTCGGGCGAATGCCGAGTTTGCGTTTCCTCCCGGCTTTGCCGATTCTCACCAATTCATGTTCTTCATTGCCGACTTCGCCAATCGTCGCCCGACAATTGCCGCGGATTTTTCTCACTTCGCCGCTTGAGAGGCGAACGATGACATATTTGTCTTCGCGGCTCAAAATCTGGGCGCTCGTTCCGGCGGCGCGGACCAATTGCCCGCCGTGGCCGGGATTGAGTTCGATGTTGTGAACGAAAGTTCCCACGGGAATTTTCTGCAGTTCCAGAGCATTCCCGACCTTGATGTCGGCGCCGTCACCAGACATGATTTCCTGTCCGACCAGAATTCCCTTGGGAGCCAGGATGTAACGTTTCTCCCCGTCGGCATAATTGACCAAAGCTATGAGGGCCGAGCGGTTCGGATCGTACTCGATGGAAGCGATCCTACCGACAATGCCGTCCTTATTCCGTTTGAAATCAATGATCCGATATTTTCTTTTGTTTCCTCCACCACGATGTCGAACCGTGATTTTACCAAGATTGTTCCGACCGCCCTTTTTTTTCAGCGGAGCCAAAAGGCTCTTTTCGGGCTTGTCAGTCGTGACAATGGCATTATAGTTCAAAACCGACATGTTGCGGCGCGCGTTGGTGGTCGGATTATATTTCTTAATTCCCATTGTATCCTCCTTAGATTCCTAGACTTCGAAGACGTCCAGTGTTTGTCCTTCTTCCAAAGTGACGATGGCTTTTTTGACGGCGGGACGATAGCCGCTGAATCTGCCGACCCGTCTTTCTTTCTTCCTGACATTGATGATTTTTACGCTTACGACGTCCACGTTGAAAATTTCTTCAATCGCATTTTTGACTTCGATCCTGTTGACGTCGGGCATGACTTCAAAAGTATATTTTCCATCTTCTACAAGCTTCATTGTTTTTTCCGTAATCAGAGGACGGACGATGATGTCATAAGGGTTTTTCATTTTTTCAAATCCTCCTCAAATAGCATGATGGCATCCTGCGTCGCAACATAAACATCTGCGCCCGCCATGTCATAAACGCTTGTGTGTTCCTTGGTTTGCACATAAACGTTCGGAATGTTCCTGCTGGCGGTGAAGAGGTTGAAATCCTCTTCGGCGGTGATAATCAGGATTTTGCCCTCAAGTTTAAGATTTTTCAAAACTTCAACCATGCTCTTCGTTTTGAAATCGGGAAGCGCGATTTTGTCGACCACGATTAAATTATTGTTTTGTAAACGGCTAGACAAAAGGCTTCTCAACGCTTCCTTCACTACCTTCCTGTTGACCTTCAGACGGTAGCTTCTCGGTGTCGGGCCGAAAACCACGCCGCCTCCGCGCCATTGCGGAGATCTGATGCTTCCGTGGCGGGCGCGCCCCGTTCCTTTCTGGCGCCAGGGTTTTCTGCCGCCGCCGGCAACTTCGCTGCGGTTCTTGACTTTGTGCGTTCCCTGACGCATGGCCGCGCGTTCGGCTTTGACCACTTCATAAACCACTTGCATGTTGGGTTCAGTTCCGAAAACTTTTTTGCTGAGATTGATTTTACCAACTTCCGCACCCAATTGGTTATATACTACGATACTAGGCATCTTGTTCTCCTTTCTAATTCAACGCTTCGGGGTTAATGGCAGGATTATTCGCTTTAACCGCATTGGTGATGATTAAATACGAATTCTTGGCGCCTGGAACATTACCTCTGATCAGCATCACATTTTTTTCCAAATCGATTTTCTCAATCATGAGATTCTGAACGGTCACGCGTTCTCCTCCCATTCTTCCGGGCATTTTCCTTCCTTTGAAAATCCTTCCGGCATCAATCGAACCCAGCGAGCCAATGCCGCGATGGTATCCGGAGCCGTGTGCGGCCGGACCGGTTCTGAAGTTATGGCGTTTGATTCCGCCTTGGAAGCCCTTGCCCTTGCTTATGCCGGTCACGTCGACCATTTCGCCTTCCGAAAAAATATTGGCTTTCACCTCTTGGCCCACTTCAAAGACATGCATCTCCTCCCCAGCGATTTCTTTGACGAAGCGCTTAGGATTTGTATTGGCCTTCGAAAAATGGCCCATTGCCGGTTTGTTGGTCAGTCTCTCGGGTTTGTCCGAATATCCGAGCTGTACTGCCTGATAACCGTCGGTTTCAAGAGTTTTCTTTTGTAATATGACATTGGGGGTAACATCGATTACGGTTACCGGAATCAATTCGCCTTCCGCGGAAAAGATTTGCGTCATTCCGATTTTTCTACCTAAGATTCCTTTGGCCATGAGTTTCACCTCCTGTTGCTCCCTTATTTCAGGATAATGTCGACACCGGCAGGTATTTCCAAATGGATCAATGTGTCCATAGTTTTCGGTGTGATTTCAACGATGTCGATTAACCTTTTGTGAGTTCTTCTTTCAAATTGTTCACGGCTATCTTTGTGTTTGTGAGGCGAACGAATGATCGTGAACACCTCTCGTTCGGTCGGCAGCGGTATCGGACCGGAAACGACTGCGCCGGTCTTCTTCGCCGCTTCAACAATTTTTTTCGCAGATTGATCCAACAATCTGTGATCATAAGAAACTAATTTGATTCTTAAAGCGGGTTTTGCCATTTGGTCCTCCTTTGCATCCATTTAATAGTAGCTCGGCTCCATGCAAATTACCTGCACGCAGGCATGGCAACGTCTCCGTGCGTGTCAGCAACCTTGCATATCATTGCCTCTCAAAAGCCTTGTATATATTACCAAAGATGCGCATTATTGTCAAGAAAAAGATTCTTTTTTTTCATGCTTTTTTTCATCTTTCCTTAAATAGTATTTGGAAATAATAACCACATATACAAAAAAATGAAAAAAGACCCGATTTTTTTGAAAAATCAAGCCTTTAAAATTGCTTATAAAGGAAGTTTTTTATCTTTTCCAAATAATATTCATTGGTTTTTTTTATGTCGCGATCGTTCAAATTCGGCCTTGAAAGGCTCGGAAGTTGCGGACGGACAATTTCCGGATTTACATTGTACGTTTTCGGAACAAAAGCGCCGAAGGTGTTGAAAAGCCCCATCGCGTCAGAAAGGGTTTTATTGAAATTATTGTTCATGACTCAACCTGACACTATTATAAAAAGAGGATTTTCTCCTCTTTATATTAGTACCAATATGCCGTCCCGACAATGACTAAGAGAATGAACAAGACCAGCACGAATGCATACCTGCCGGCATGCGGGAAACCAAAGAAGCAATGGTCAACCGGTTTGCAGCAATTAATAGTGCCAGGCATTTATTACACCACCTTTCAATAATAGTGTATGAAATAAGCGAAAATATGACAATGACAATTATACAAAATCGCTCCCGGATTTTTCTGTTATAATTTTCCGTTATAAATATATTCCGGGAAATGGAATTTCGTTCCGAAAAGATTTGATTCATAAAAATTGTCCGATTTAATATATTGATAGGGGAGGCATGCCTATGAATGTGAGAAGTCAAGCCAGCATCGCTTATGCTTATGCCGTGGGAAATCTGAAAATCAAAAGCATCGCTTATTCAAACGTTGTCAACACCGTCGTCTGCGAAGTGGATTTGTTAGCAAAAAAAATCGCGAATGCGGAGTATTTCAAGCCCGGGGATGTGATCACCTACAACATCGTCATCACCAATCCGGGCAATACGAAAGCGACAAAAATTACGATAACGGATGATTTGGCTTACCAAAGCTATGTGAAGGACAGTTTCCGCTATCTCTTTCTCGACGATTCGGACGCGAGAATCAAATTGCATTTAAAAGAAAATACCCTTGTTTTTGAAATCGAAGAACTAAAACCCAAGGACGTCTGCATTTTAAGCTATCAAGCCGTCGCCGACAAAGTTGAAGAAATATGCCTGGATTTGAGGAACTCGACCTGTGTCAAGAGCCGGGAAGTGAAGCCCTTCACCACAAATCAAATCGACATCAAACAAAGATACGCAAAAATTGAATGCACAAAGAAAGCGCTCGATCATGTGTTGCTTAATTCGGACATCGAATATGAAATCATCATCGCGAACAAGGGGAATGTGGAAGCGATTGATTTGGAGGTCATTGACCAACTGCCCTTCACTTTTGAGCTCGACCCGGGGGAGGACGCCATCACGGTGAACGGCAAAAACGTCGACATCTTTGCCTTCGATAAGGAAACCCATGTTCTGAAACTGATCATCGAAAGAGTTCAACCCCATGAGACAGTCAAAGTGCTTGTGAAGGGGAGAATCGTAAAATAAAAAAAACGGGGGAAATTCCTCCGTTTTTTAGTTTCAGGCCGCATTACTTAAAGAAAAGGTTTAAGCCAATTCTTGCCCGAGAAAACATAAACGATAACAGAGATCCGCACTCCCCCCACCTAACATCCCCCACTATTCGGAAGCGAGATTTCGGAAACGGGTTTTCCCCCCCGGCAAACCCATTTCGCAATATAAATCAGTAGGTCGCGACAGGTTACTCATTTATATCAAAAATCGTCGCAGCCGAATCACAAAAAGCATAAAAACCTCAGGAAGGATTGCTGCGGCCTGAAAGCAAAGGATAATTCCCCTCATAAATAATACGAATAAGCAGACGATTTTATTCGGGAAATTTGTATAAATTTGAAAAATGGTTCATTTTCTTTTAAATTTCTACCGAAAAACAGCAAAAAAAATTTATTTCAGAAATCTATTCAGATATCTGCGATTCACTTTCTCTATGTCAATCAGCGTGAACACATCCAGGCTGTTGAAATCATAATCCAAAAAGCCGCCCTCCCCGAAGGTTGCTCCAAGATTGATGTACCCTTTTACAAGCGGGGGCATTTCTTTTTTCGCCAGGCAAAAATCAACCTCCTCCAAGGACAGCTGGTCGAGCCGCACGGGATGATTGATCGACCGCGCTCGGAATGCTTCCGGAGAAAGATGGCGGTAGTGGATTGCGGAAAGGGCGTGACGATATTTGGAAGGATCGACGCCGTGGAAGGAGGCCGTTCCGAACAAAAACTTGATGCCGTGAGCAAGCACATAATTGAGAATGCCCGCCCAAAGCAGGGCAATCACGCTCCCGTCCCTGTATTCTTTTTTTACGATCGCCCTTCCCAATTCAAGTATCGGATAAGCTTTTATTTTGGAAATGTCAAATTCGCTTTCCGTCGCAAAAAAACCAATATTTTCAAGATGTTCCTTCCTGACGAGGCGGTAAGAACCGGCAACGCTGTCGTTTTTCAGATCAAGGACGATCAGATGATCGCAGACACGATCATAATCATCTATGTACATTCCTGATTCAAGTGTTTTTTCATGATTATAACAAAGCAATAATTCCTCATATTGGAGTTTGAAAACCTCTTCCAATTCGGATCCCTGATCCGCCAATTTCACTGCAAAATTCTTCGTTTTGAATCCTTCAAAATCCCTCATTTTCTTTTCCTCTTCTATTGTTCTTTGCTTCTAGTTTCTTTATGTACAATGGACGATAAATAAGTCCTTTTTCGTTCCTTTCGGAAGAAAATAGAACGATTTCTTGGACTGTGGATTTGATGGAAAAACTTCCAGAGACATGCGCCTTCGTTTTCCTGCTTAAAGTGATGTGAGGGTAGAATCTGCGACGGTCCAAAGCAAAGCCCGCGCTTCTCAGGCATTCCTCCACCTTGCTTTGCAGAGAAAGCAACAGAGGCTCGGGCGCAACTTCCAAAACAGCCATGTCCCTGAGCTTCGACGCTCTGACAATCTTCGCTGAAAATTCAGGATGTTCGATTCCTTTGAGTATCTGTTTGGCCCTGGCGACCTGCCAATCGTTAAGTTCCCCCAAGAAGGCCAAAGTCAGATGAATGTTGTCCTTCTTTGTATAATTGGCTTTAGGATCCAAGCCCCTCAATTCTTCTTGGATTTTGAGGATTGCTTCAAGGCAATCGGGAAATTTGATGCCGATGAAAATGCGCATGGCTAACTCCTGATTGTAAATTCTTTCGGTAGGGGTAAAACAAACTCCTTGCGCTCTCCGGTCCGCGGATGTTGAAAGGAAAGATAAAATGCATGCAGCATGAGCCGCTCACCTTTCTTTCCGTAATAGCCGTCCCCCACAAGCGGATGCCCGAGATGGCTGAAATGGACGCGGATTTGGTGCCTCCTTCCAGTTTTGATTTCAATCTCAAGCAGGGAGCGCTTTTCTCCCGCCTGCAAAACCCGATAGTATGTAAGCGCGGTTTTGCCGGTTTTGGAAACACGGTAACGGTTGTTCCGGTGGCGGTCCCTTCCAATTCTAAGATCAATCGCGCCGCCCCTTTCGACCTTCCCTTCGACGACAGCATAATATAGTTTCTTCATCATGCCGTTTTCAAGCTGATGGTTGATGTGTGCCGCCGCCAGGAAATGTTTGGGATAGAGTAGCAACCCGCTCGCATGATAATCCAGGCGGTAGGCATGCCTGGCTTTCCTTTTCAGACCTTTTCTCAGATAATGATGGGCAACGAGATTGTCTAAGGAGAGTTTTCCCGTTCCGTCCGGATGCACGAGGATGCCCGGCGGTTTGTTGACCAATAGCAAATCCGCATCTTCATAGATGACGGTAAGCGGCCCTTCGTGGGGAATAAGCGTTTCCTTTTCAAATTCTTCCAAAGAAATTTTGATTACGTCCCGGCTTTGCAATACAAAATCGAAGCCGACAGTTTCAGCATTCACCGTCAGAGCCTTGCTTCGCTCCAATTTATATATCAATTTTTTTGAAATCCAAAAGCTTTCCAAAAAACTGCGCACGGAAATCCCGCTGATGTTTTGGAAAAGAAAATGGTTTTCCGTTTCTTCAAGATGCACAATTTCCATAACTTCATTAATTATAACATTGACTCAGAGAAAAGTCTACATGATATTTCTGCATGATTTTTCCCATTCCTCCCAAAAAGGAAAATCGAGCCCGTTAAGGCTCGATTTTTTTAGGAAGGGGATGTTGTGAATAATTACTTATTCACTGCTATATGTAGGGGATAAGTACGCCTCTCGGCGCATTACTATTATATAATAATTGATTTTAAAATGCAAGCGTAATATATATTTTATTTTTAAAAATATTTATGAAATGTATAATATTATCTTAATAACCCAAAAATTGCATTTAGTTTGCGATTATATTATAATAATCAAAAAAAAGGCTTTTAGAATTGTTATATAAGTGAGCCACGAAAGGCAGGAAAAATGAATCACCAAAAATTGGATGATTACATAATCCGATATCTTGAAGGCGACGAGACAGCTTTTGACATCATCTATAAAGAAACCAAAAAATCGGTTTATCTTTCCATATACAATATAATCCGGGACCAAAGCCTGATCGAGGATTTGATGCAGGAAACATATATGAAAGCAATTAATTACCTTGAACATTACCGCATCGGAACAAATTTCAATGCTTGGATTTCGCGCATTGCCAGGAACACCGCATTGAATTTGCTTAAGAAAAGAAACAGGGAAGATGTCGTCGATCCGACGGAAGGAATTTTCTTGAACCAAGGTTTTACGGAAAACCGGATGCTCGACTTTGCTTTGGATCTGCTTACTGACCTGGAAAGGGAGATAGTCGTCTATCGGATTGTTCTGAACTATACTTTCAAACAAATCAGCAAGATTCTCGACATCCCTTTAGGAACAGTATTTTGGAATTATCAAAAAGCCATTTCCAAAATAAAAAAGGAGCTTTGAGCATGAAATTTAAAGATTGGAAACGAAATCTCCGGGAACAAGAATTCAACATTCCCGACATATATGAAAAAATTAAGCCCTACGCCTACCAAAAAAGGGTGAGGAGCGAACCTGTGCTGGTAAGGCCTTTGGTCAAAAGGAAGATGCTTTTCGCTCCGCTATACATACTCCTTCTTCTTTTTTCATTCATCATTTTCAGTCCCACAAACAAACAACGGGACAGCTTATTGGTTGGTGATCAACACGTTTCTTATTTTACCGGTATCGAAGAAATCGAAACTTATTTGCAGGAAAATAAGGGAGAAAACCCAACTTACAAATCCGGTCTTCAGGTGGAATCCCAATCAATTAGAAATTCTGGGGTCGCGATGCCCGAATTCCCAATGTCGGGGATCAACGAATACCTTGACGAAGCAACGACGGTCGAAATCAGGAACGACCATCTCTACCTGGTCACGCCCTCATTTTTCAAAGCCTTCGACATTGAAAACGGAAAACTGGAACTTTTGCATTCCCAAACCTTAAGCGCGATTCCGGGTGGGATTGCGGAAATGCATGTGACGGATGAATGCATTGCCCTGGTTTATGCCGATTTGCATCGGGGTGAAGAGGATATTGATACGGCAACGAACATCCTTGTTTTGGACAGCAATTTCCAGATCATATATGAATACAGCGTCGCAGGAAATTACCTCGACTCCTATCTGATTGGCAACAAACTCTTCATATTCAACCAAATCCCCCTGATGTATAGGAAAGAAGGAGCAATTCCACTTCCGGAAATATCGGAAAATGCGCGGCGGAAGAATACAGGTCCCCAGGACATCGCCTATATCCAAGGTTTTGGAGCAGAAGCCTATACCATCATAACCTCCATTGATTTGAACAGGTTTTTTTCCGAAGACACAATCCTCTTATCCTATGATAAATGGGAAAAGTTCCATTTCTCCGAAAACAACCTCTATTTGATCAACAGTCACACAAATACGGACGATAAACTGGAATTCGGTATTTACACCGCGGTGATCCGTTATGACATCAGAAACGGAATAAATTACGGCAACTCCATAAAATTCAAGGGCAAATTCTTGAACAAATCCGCCTGCGACGAATATGAAGGCTATTTCCGGATTGCCGTCACCGACATTGATTATAAAATTACAAAAGGCCTTTTGCAAAGCAAAGCCACAGTCGAAGCTTTCGGAAACAAAATTCTGGTTCTGAAAGCATCGGAAATTGAGGGAGCGCAAATAAAGATCGTCAACACCATCGACATAAATAAAAATGAGCACCTCAAAGGCGCGAAATTTGCAGAAAACGGAGCTTCTGCCCTTTCGAATACAGGCAAATTCTACTCAATCAATCTCAGCAATCCGCGTCTTCCGAAATTTGAAACTCCGCTTCACGACGAAGACATCGAGCTCTTCTACTATCAGTTGAATGAGGATACGGCCTTCTCCATCCAAACGGATGCCGAAATTAAAGGTTACAAAATCAGTTTATTAGCGCCGGATGCAAAAGCACCAAATGTTTGGCGGGAGCTTGTTGCCGTCAAACAGGGCGGTTTTTCCTATTTTCCCGTGTTGGAAGCAGCAAACAACCGCAAAGCTTTCTTCGTTCAGAAAATTGACGACAATTTCTATCTCGGTTTCGCGATTACCAATTACAACAAGCTGCACGGTAACTTTCATCTCTTTGAAATCGACCCCGAAAACAAAACCTGCAAGCAGGTTCCCATCGATTTTTCGGAAACATCTTACCCGACCAGAATGATCGCAAACGAAGAAACCAAACTGATATATGCCATAAGCGACAGTGCCATTGCGGTATATAATTACAATTTTGAAAAGGTTGACGTCTTGAAATTCAACTAAAAAGATGCGCGCACGCGCATCTTTTTCATTGTATCCTCTTTCTCAAAGCATCCAGAATCAGAAACAGCGACCATGTGTCCTGTCGGCAATACTTAATCAAATCTTCCCTTAAGACTTCAATGTCTTCGGGCGGAAGCCTCTTGAATCCGGCATAGAGGGCGATAGCTTCGGTGCCGTTTTTTACTTTCAAGTCCTCGTATTTCAAATCGGAAAACAGGGGCAGCACCCGCTTGATGGAATAAAGCCCGCGGAGTCCCCGATGGTAATAGTTAATGATCCCGCTCTCCTCTTCCGAAAAGCCGAGTTTTTGGTAAAACTTCTTGTTGGATTTTAAGAGATGTTGCAAATCAAAAAGCGAAGCCTGAATGCGTTCGAGCTTGGGCCTGTGTTCCGGAAACAAATCGGCCAATTCTTTCAGCCTGTTTTCCTCAAAAGTCTTATTGTAAACGACAACCGTGCCGCCCGCTCCAAGGTCGATTGTCTCCAGCAAACTCCTCACCAATTCTTCCCTGCAATCCGAAAAATCCCTCGCAAGAAAACCATAGTTATCCGCAATCTCATCGCAGATTCCGGGTTCTCTTTCAACATGCACGGAGTATTGAAAAAGCGATTGGCTGAAAGGTTTTTCTCCCCGAAAACGAGGCAGCGGGCAGGGGAAGCTTTCAAAATCCAGATGATAGACTGGGTATTTCAGTGTTTTGATGCCGGCGTCGATTTTTCGGGCATCAAAATATTCGCTCTTCTTTTCAAAGCAGTTACGCTGGATTCTTTGATTCGCATTCAGGGCCGAAACCGGAACGTCGGTCATTTTTCTTTTAAATGCGTTTATCAAGTCGAAGTTAGACAGGTTTTTGCCTTCAGATTTTAGTCCGCGGAAATTCATGTATTCGGTAAGCGCGCCTTCTTCGTGCAATTCCGGAAAGCAGATTTTTGTAAACAGGCAGGAATGCCTTTTTCCGAATTCGCAATAAGATCCGATCTTTGGGGTTTCAAGACGGGGGTGTTGGATGCTCCTGCTGATGTTCTCCCTGATTTTATCGATCAAAGGGAGGAATTCCTTGGTGACAGCTGTCAAATCGATGAATGAAACGAGGGAATCATCTCCGGAAGTTATGTATTTCGGAATCTCCCCTTCGTATTCCCCGGAAAATACATAGTCGGAATTCAGCACCGCCAGATAATATTGAAACTTCTTTCCCCTGAGATGGGGATGGTTTTGGAGGATGCTGTTTTCTACAATATACCTCTCCACCGCAAGGTCGAAAACATAGCGCCCCACGTCGGAATAGGGATCGAACAATTTTCGGAAATGCCTGTCGGTCTTTTCAATATATTGGGGTTCGATTGCCCCCAGCCTGTAGATATTGTTTTCCTTCCGGAAAAGGGGCACGAGTTTCCCCGATATTTTCGGTCCCAAATCCCGAAATTTCCGCGAGGTGGTTGCTTTCACCTCAATGACGATGCATTCGTTCTTGCCTTCGGAATAACCGTCCAAATGGCAGTAATAAGCGTTTCCGTAAGGATCCGTGAAGCGGAAGCATTTCTGTTTCTTCGTTTCCCGATGGTATGCAAAGGCACGCCCGAATTGTTTTTCCGCGCAAACCAGCGCCCATCTTTCCACTTCCTCATAGTAATCTAGCATCGCTTCCTGCTCGGCGTTTTCTTCCCGCAACAAATCCTCGCCATCCTCCGCGGAAAACATTTGCGTGAGAAGTTCGCGCATTTTTTCTTTTTGTTCGTCATTGAAAAAACTTTCCGCGCCCAGCCTTTGCAGATATAACCGTTCCAGGGGGAGCACCCTCAGGCAGCGCGCATATTCTTTGAATGCCGTTTTTGATATTTCCATCATGCTTCTCCGAACTAGGGTTTAATTCATTTTACTACATGAATATGCTGCTGTCAAACGGAAAAACCCGCGCGCGGGCGGGTTTAGATCATCATCTTTATCAGTGAACCGAATTCGTAGCTGCGTTTCTTTCCATCCAGGCTGATAGTCACACGGTACCTGACGGAAGAAGCCGCGCTTGACAAAATTTTCCCTTCGTCGTCCATAATCTCTGGTGAAAGCGTCTCCCAAACAAATTCCGCATCCGAAAAATTCTTCTGCCCATGAAGTTCAATCTCCACGAGTCTCAAGAACTCTTCCCAGCGCCCCGCCTCCAGCAAAACCTGGGGACAGTTTTTCCCGCTGAAATCATAATGGCGTTTCACGTCTTTGATTTCCAAGCCGTATTCAAGCAAGAGCCAAGCAACCAGCTTCGCAGTTCTTCTCATTGCCATGTTCATGTCAATTCCTTGGTAAACCGCCATTTCGATGCCGATGCCGTAATTATTCCCCTCCGGAGAACCGGCATGCCATCCAATCTCATCAAGCAGGAGTTGCTGATAGATTTCATGGTCATCGACGGTGAAATGCCAGGAGGCCTGTCTTGTGGAATTGTGGAGGGAACGGCTCAGGCGGGAAGCGGTCATAACCGGTGAAGCCATGCCGGTATTATGAATGACAATGTATTTTGTTTGTTCCCTCGTTTTTCCCGGACGAACAAGCGTGTTGCTCAGCGGAACGATTTCCTCAATGATTCCCAAATCCTCGTTCGTATAGAACGGAAGGTATCCCAAATTGGTTGCGGGAACTTTTTCGTATCCGGGTTCGCTTCCATAAAGATAGAATTTCTGGGTTTTTATCTCTTCCTGCACAATCATCTCCAAAAACTCTTCAAGTTCTTCCCATCTTTTTTCCGCTTCCAAATCTGCGGCCGTCGTTTCTTGATTTGCGAGGGCCCCGTCTTTGAAAAAGGATTTATCTTCTGCGCAAGCGCATAAAATCAACAGTAAAACAAGCAAAGGAAATATGATTTTCTTCTTCATGACTCTCCTCCTTCCAAATGATTTTTTCCGTTATAATTATAACATATCTCCACAGCAAAAAAGGATGGGAATTTAACCCATCCTTAGATTTCTTCAATGATTTGCTTTACGGAGGAGAAAACAAAATCGGGTCTGTGGGGGGATACGGACAAATCTTCTTTCTTGGTCTCCCCGGACAGAACGAGCGCGGCAACAATTCCAGCATTCTTCCCGCAGGCAATGTCTGTGTAGAGGCGGTCGCCGATGATTGCGACTTGCCTGGGGGAGAGTCCGTTTTTTTCCCGGAGAAGATCAATCATGTAACGATTGGGTTTACCGATGAAAAAAGGTTCTTTGCCCGTCGCTTTCGTAAGCATCCAGCAAATCGAAGCACAGTCAGGAAGGAAACGCCCGTTGGGCAGCGGGTATAAATAATCGGCGTTGGTCGCAAGAAATTCCGCGCCCTGATCGAGAAAGAAGCAGGCATTTTCCAATTTCTGATAATTGAGTTCGCGGTCGAAGCCGACCAAAACTATCTCCGGATCATCTTGTACAAGCCTCACGCCATAGGCTAACAATTCTTCCTCCAGGGCCTTGGTCCCGACTAGATAAACCCGGGCGTTCTTCCTATGCTTGGACAAAAATATGCCCGTGGCCATGCCGGAAGAAAAGATGTTTTCTTCCCCGCAGGGTATTCCCAAACCCTTGAGTTTGTTTAAATAGTTGTTTTTGTTTACGGAGGAATTGTTGGTCAGAAAAACATATTGCTTCTTCTTTTCGATCAATGTGCCGATGAATTCTCTTGCTCCGGGAATCAATTCATTTTCAAGATATATCGTCCCGTCCATGTCAAGTAGGTATAATTCGATGCCTTTGAATTTCTTCATAAGATGCTCCTTAAACACATTTTACCAAATATCCCTACGGACATCAAATCATAAATCCTAATAAAATGTAAAAAAAGCTATTGTGAGAATAGCTTTTTTTGAAATGATCTATGAATATATAGGAGAGGAGAAACAAAAAAATGCTATAAAATAGCATTTTAATGGTGGCTCAGACCGGAATCGAACCGGTGACACATGGATTTTCAGTCCATTG
>LSQX01214042.1_pt1 | contig 116186 bp, 100 predicted proteins | sample 654561 | NCBI WGS metagenome assembly LSQX01 (sample SAMN04489861, study PRJNA283612) | anaerobic digester metagenome | isolation source: 4 biogas reactors fed with cattle manure at either 37C or 55C with and... | place: Denmark: Kongens Lyngby | collected 2014
TCCCTATAAAATATTATAATCCCGATGCCTCGGGAATTTGTAACACGGTGTCGACGCCCAAGCAGCTATGCCTCGTAGATGCAATCAGATGCATGATGTGCTATTTATAGGGGTAATTGTCAAATACTCGGTTTGCTTTTCTGGTTCTGCGCTTAAATGGCGTAATTTGTAACGCTATATTCTTCCTCTGCAGACTATTATATCACGTATTGCTTTTAATTACAATACTTTAAGAGTTTTTTATAACTGTGGCACAATTTACGAGCATGAAACTGTGCTTTGGTTAAGGCAGCGGGTTTATATCCCATGCGAAACAGCCAGATTGCGTTTGCCCACAGTCTACATATAAGCTCGGTAGGCATCTCTGTGATGCTATTCCTTGATTGCAGTCGCAATTTAGTAACGAACAGCTTTGAGAGCATAAATAGACCTCCGCAGGCAGGTTTCCCTGACGGCGGAGGTTTAGGTTCCAGGTGCGGTGATGTCAGATATTTCGCTGTCGGTGGTGAAAAGTGTTATAAAAGTATTATTTTCCGTATTGGCCATCACAACGTAAACCGAGTGTATTTTCCCGAGCTGTAGATTCAGGTTCTCCGCCACGGCTATGGTTTCGCCGGTATCGGCATCCGTTATGGTTAGGGTATAGAAATTCGGCTGCAGCCTTACATACGGGGACAGCTCCGTATATCTTACGCCGCTGAATATTTTTGCGCCTGTATGCAGCCATCCGTCAAGCACTTTCTCTTCAGTCGAGAGGTTTACCAGCCGCAGCGCTGTCCGAAGTCCCGTCTCCCTTGCGGAATACGGCTCGGGTATTTGATAGATTTTTATGTTGCTCCGTTCACCGGTCGCGGCGAGCGTTATCGAGCTGCCCACCGAAAAGGTTTCGGTGGACTGCAGCACAGGGCTTCCATAGTCACCGGCTCTGTATAAAGCAAGGTTGTAAATGCCGGGCGGTGAGCACACATAGTCGGTGAAAAGCCCGAACGGTACGTCACTGAAATACTGCTGCCCGTCTATATATAATGAGACTTCCTGAAGTCCTCTTATAACGTTCAGGAATCTAATATGTGCGCTGACAGGCATATTGACGGTGCCAAAAAAAGACATGCCGCCATACATCCGCTTCACTCCCGCGCCGAGATGGTTTAATACCATTATATGCACGCCACTCGAGAGTAATTGAGGGAAGGGAACAATTATATTTCAATTTCTATGCCTTGCAAAGCAAATTTTTTAAAAATAACAAATGCAGGGAAGCTTTTTTGAAGCTCCCCTGCATTATAGCATCCCCATGCGGCAACTGAAGGGTTAGTGCACACTCATAAAGAATTTTTAAGGGCAGCGGAAACTTTTTGGAGAAGCTACCCGCTAATAACACAGCGATCGCTACTCAACCCGCCTAAACTTAGCCATGAAAAATCCGTCGGTCCCGTACTGTTGCGGGAAAAGCGTGCGCATCCCGAACCCGTCAAACTCAAATCCCCGTACCGTCTCAATAAACCGCTGTGCCACACCTTCATTTTCAGCCTTTGAAAGCGTGCAGGTCGAATACAGCAGCGTCCCGCCCACCTTCACATACTCTGCCGACGCCACAAGCAGTCTCAGCTGCAGCTCCGGCAGCCGCGCAATATCCTCCGGCTTTTTAAACCGCAAATCGGGCTTTTTCGCGATCACTCCGAGTCCAGAGCAAGGCACATCACAAAGCACGCGGTCAGCCTTACCGATAAAATCGGGATGCGGCGAGTAGCCGTTATGCGCCATCGTTTCGATTATGGTCAGTCCCATCGTCTTTGCGCCGCGCCGCACAAGCGACAGCTTGTTTTCGTGCAGGTCGAACGCCATAACCCGCCCCCGGTTCTCCATCGTCAACGCGCATCCGAAAGTCTTGCCGCCCGGACACGCGCAGGTATCAATCACAAGCTCACCGGGGCGGGGCCCAAGCTCGGCAACACAAAGCTGCGACGCCTCGTCCTGCACATAGCAAAGCCCTTCGCTCAGCCAGCGCAGCTCTGCAATCGGCACAAACTGATTAAGCTTTATACCGTGAGGAGACAGACGCGTCGGTGTACAGGAAATCCCTTCTTTCATTATCTCCTCATACAGCTCGTCGCGCGACACGCGCAAATTATTCACGCGCAGAGTCAGATACGGGTGAATATTCATCGCCTCGAGCATGCCCTGTGCCTTTTCGGACCCGTACATCGAATCCCACATATAGCACAGCCATTCGGGGCATGAATGAACCACCGAAAGATACTTATATGGCTCTTTTTCCCGGTCGGGCAACGGCAGCTCGTCCAACCGCCGTGCCAGCTCCCGCAGCACCGCATTTACATATCCCGTCGCGCCACGATTGCAGTAAAGCTTGCAAAGTTCAACGCTTTCATTGCAGACCGCACGCGCGGGAATCCGGTCAAGATAAAGAAGCTGATAGGCGCCCAGCCGCAAAATCCAAAGCACCTTCGGCTGAATATCGTCAAAAGGAACCGTCGAAAATTTTTCGATTAAATAATCGAGCGTTATTTTACGCTCGATCGTGCCGTATACAAGATTAGTATAAAGCGCGCGCTCCGCGCCGGTCAGTCCGTGCTTGCGAATAGTGGAGTCGACCTCAAGATTGGAAAACTTCTGCGCTCCCTCGCATTTGAGCAGCGACAGAAAAGCCAGCTCCCGAGCGCTATTGGAAAACGCCATTTCAATCACCGTATAATTTGCGCTCCGAGCCGCCAAAGGCAGCCCGGGGCGCTGTTTTTTATATATTTTTTACTTGCGGCGCCTGTTTGCAAGCGTGATTAGCCGCGCCATGTTGCCGACCGATACCGCAAGCGCCGCAAGATATGTCAAAGCCGCGGCGCGAAGCACCGATGATACACCGCCCAAATCCTCCGGCGAAAACCTTGAGGTTGCACGCAGCGATTCAAGTGCACGCGTGCTGGCGTTATACTCGACAGGCAGCGTAACAAGCTGGAAAATCACAACCGTGCTGAACAAAAGCAGCCCGGCATAGGTGAGCGGGTAAAACGAAAATATAATTCCGAGCAACACAAGCGGAAAAGCCAAATTCGAGCCTATCTGCGTCACCGGAATAATCGCGGCGCGCACTTTCATAGGCGCATAGCTTTGCGCATACTGTACGGCATGGCCCGCTTCGTGCGCCGCAATGCCTATCGCCGAAACGGAGCTGCTGTCATACACGCTGCGCGAAAGTACAATTTCGTTTGAGCGCGGGTCAAAATAGTTGGTCAGCGCGTCGCCCTCGATATATCGGATGTTCACGCCGGTGATGCCGTGCTGCATAAGCACAAGCTGTGCGGCCTCCCGGCCCGTCAGGCGCGCATAGTTGGGTTGAGAGGCGTACTTTGTGTAGGTTGACTTCACGTTAAACTGTGCCCAAAGCGCGAGCAACAGTGTCGGAAGCACAAAGAATACATAAGTCCAATCGAAATACATTTTATCATACCCGGCAATCAGCCAGCTCGCCTAAAATAATGGTGTTATTGAAATTCAACATAGCTTGTCGCCGGCGCATATATTGCGTCCGCGATAAAAGTCGGATGCGCACATCATGCGTTTCCCGGCGGGCAAGATTTGAGAAATCTTCAGGAAATCGCGGCCGCATGCGACGGTTATCGTGTCGTCACACCGAAGGATTTTGCAGCCTTCGAGGATACTGTCGTTTACCGCCACGACCGTCCCGGGCAAGGTGTCCGGCGGGATGACCGGTGCATCCGGAGAGTCTGCAGGCACATATTGCGACGAGGCAATCTTCAGCTTTTTCCCGCGCAGGTTGCAGTATGCAAGCGGCTCGGGCGACAGCCCGCGGATGATATTGTGCAGCTCGAGCGCGGGACGCGTGAAATCGAGCAGCCCGTCCTCGGATGTAATCTTCGGGGCATAAGTCGGCTCGCCGCTTTGGGGAATGTACTCGGCAGTACCGGCGAAGATAAGCTCAAGCGCACTGCAAAGCAGCTTTGCGCCGAGCTGAGCGAGCTTGTCATGCAGTGAGCCATAGTTGTCGTCCGGCAGAATGGGCAGCTCCTCCCACAGTATCATATCACCGGTGTCAAGTCCCTCGTCCATGCGCATGATAGTGATGCCGGTCACCGTGTCGCCCGCCATGATGGCGCGGTTTATAGGTGCGGCGCCTCTCCAGCGCGGGAGCAGCGATGCGTGCACGTTGATGCAGCCGAATTTGGGGTACTCGAGCACATTTGCAGGTAAAATCTTGCCGTATGCGGCAACAGCAATAAGACCGGGGTCAAGCTCGTCGAGCAGCGCCGAAAACTCGGCTCCGCGCAAGGTGTCGGGCTGGTATACAGGGATACCGAGCGTGGCTGCAAGCTCTTTCACCGGCGGCGGTGTCAGCACCTGCTTGCGTCCGACGGGCTTGTCAGGCTGGGTTATTGCCGCCACAACATTGTAGCCCGCACTAACCAGCGCCGAAAGCTGAACGCTTGCAAACTCGGGCGTGCCCATAAAAACTATGCGGTTGTTCATAGGTTATTCTTCCACATCCTCATCGCGCAGCGCCGCGATCTCATCCTTGGTAAGGATGTGTATTGCCTTGTCGGTGAAAAGCACTCCGTCAAGATGGTCAATCTCGTGACAAAGCGCCCGTGCCAACAGACCCGTGCCGGTGACCTCGTAGGTATCACCGTCTCGGTTTTTCGCCCGAACCGTTACTTTCGCAGGCCGCCGTGTGATGCCCCAGCGTTCGGGCAGGGAAAGACAGCCCTCGATTTCCTCCTGAGTGCCTTCCTCTGCGACAATAACGGGGTCAATAAGCTCGTAGATTGTACCCGGCTCGACTTCGACGACGGCGACACGGCGCAGAACACCTACCTGCGGTGCCGCAAGTCCGCATCCATCGTATTTGTGCATGGTGTCAATCATATCGTCGAGCAGCCGCAATATACGCGGTGTGATTTCTCCTACCTCGCGGCTCGCTTTACGCAGTGTAGGATCATCGTCGGAAATAATTTTCAGTGTCGCCAATATCACCGTCTCCTTTTCGAGCAAAGCGCAAGGCTAATTTCTCTAACTTTATTATATTATCTCAAAATAATGTTATGCAGGTATTAATCTTTCGCAAATAATATATGATAAGACTGACTACAAACGTAACGTTTATTATGCGAGTTTTTATACAAAATGTTGAGCTTCTCGGCTGCTGCAGCAATACGGCATTGCAGCCTGCTACAGCTCATTGGGGTTTACGTCCGGTATCACAGAAACCCGGCGCGCCAGATTTGGCGGCAGTACATCGAGCATGGCACGTACAAGCGCGCGCGCGCGTGAGTTCATATTGCATTTTATGATAAAACGCAGGCGATAAATGCCGCTGAGCCTGTATACCATTGGCTCGACAGGACCGAACACCATAGTGGTAATGTCCGAAAACTCGCCATCGCACAGCTCGCGCAGCTTCGCCCCGGCTATTTTAACCGCCTCGCCGAGCAGCTCCTCCGATTCGCTTTGCAGCGTCAGCGTCAGCAGGTCGCAAAAAGGCGGAAACCCGCGCGCCCGACGCAAAGCCTCCTCATCTTCGAACATGCCGCGATAGTCCTGTGCCACCGCAAGCCTTATTACGGGATGGTCGGGACACGAGGTCTGCACAAGCGCGATGCCCGGTTTGTCGGCCCTCCCGGCACGCCCAACCACCTGTGTTATAAGCGTAAACGTGCGCTCGCTTGCCCTGTAATCGCCCATATAGAGCGAGCTGTCGGCGTCCAGCACGCCTACCAGCGTAACATTGGGAAAGTCGTGGCCTTTTGTCACCATCTGCGTGCCTATCAAAATGTCGGCTTCGCCCTCGCGGAATCGGTTAAGAAGCTCTTGATGCGCGAATTTGCACCTTGTCGTGTCCGCGTCCATGCGAATAATACGTGCCTGCGGGAAAAGCTGGTGCAGTTTTTCCTCGGCGCGCTGAGTGCCGTAGCCGATATGGGCAAGCGGCGAAAACGAGCACGAGGGGCAAGACTCCGGCGTCAGCCGCTCAAAGCCGCAGTAGTGGCAAAGCAGCCGACCGCGCGCGGCGGCGGCTCTGCGCTCGGGAGCGTGGTAGGTCAGCGCGACAGAGCAGTGGGGGCACATCACCGCCTCGCCGCATTTGGGACAGCTTATGTAGTTGTTGTAGCCCCGGCGGTTTATAAAAAGTATCGATTGCTCGCCGCGCTCGAGCCGCAGCGCAATCTCGTCACGCAGCCGGTCTGATATAAAGTGGCCGGAGCCGCGTCGCGCCGCGTCCCGCATGTCCACTATAATGCCGCGTGGCAGCACTGCGTCGCCATAGCGCCGGGTAAGCTCGACAAGCGTGTAAATCCCGCGTTTTGCGCGGCTGAAGCTCTCGACCGACGGCGTCGCCGACGAAAGCAAGAGCAGCGCATTGCTTTTGCCGCAGCGGAAACGCGCGACATCGCGTGCGTGATAACGGGGGGACATCTCGGATTTGTAGGTATGCTCCTGCTCCTCGTCGATAACTATAAGCCCGAGATTGGGGAAGGGCGCGAAAACCGCCGACCGGGTGCCGATGCATAAATCGACCTCTCCTGCGCGTATGAGGCGCCACGCGTCGAACCGCTCACCGGCCGAAAGCTGTGAGTGGAGCACAGCTACTCGATTGCCGTAAAACGCGCGGAAAAGCCGGACGGTCTGCGGCGTGAGCGCTATTTCGGGCACAAGCACTATCGCCTGGCGCCCGGACGCGACCACACTGTCGATAACTGATTTTATTACGCGGGTTTTGCCGCTGCCCGTCACGCCGAAAAGCAGGGCGGCACGCGGCTCGCCGGAGGCGACAAGCTCCGCAAGTTTTCTCGCGGCTTCGGCCTGCTCGGGCGTCAGTATGTTGTCGTCTGGCGGGTTTTCGGTGCCGTCCGAGGCATAAGGGTTGCGCACAAGCTCAACAGGCTCGGCTATGAGCACACCGCGCCGAATCAGCGGCGTCAGCCGCTCGCGCGAAACGCCGGCAAGCCTGCAAAGCTCGGATGCCGTCATGCTTCCGCCGGAGGCGCGCAACACGGAGGCAATAGCGCGCTGCGCATCGCTTCGGAAAAGCCTTGCGTCGTCCTCGGACGACGCCGCAAAGTCGGCGAGGCTGATGAGAAAGTCGGTCTTTATATTGGTAGGCGAGCCGCGCCGCTCCAGCCCGCGCAATGCGGCGGAGGGCACAACCGCGCCGAGCGCATCCCCAAATGTACAAAAGGCGTGCGCGCATAAAAAATCGCACAACGCCAGCTCGTCTTCGGTCAGCCTGTATTCGGGAGCGCGCAGTTCCAGAAGGGTTTTAAGCCGCTCGGGATCGGTTTCGGGCTCGGCGCGCAGTTCGGTTACGACCCCGAGCATGCGGCGATTGCCCGCACCAAACGGGACAATGACAAAATCGCCCCTTGCGACCGACCCTCGCATTTCATGGGGAATAAGATACTCATACGCGCGGTCGGCGCGATAGGGCGCGCCTGTGAGCCGGACGGTGACGGTTTTCGGAAGATCACCGTCCGGTGTGCTGTATTTGGTTTTATCCGGCGAAATTCCTTCGTCCGGCGGCAAAGCGGTTTTCATATCAGTCGGAAGGCAGCGACGAATCTACAATCCTAAATTCGCCGTTATACAGGCGGTTTATAGCGGTTTTGACAGGCTTGTCATCGCGGACGTCGCGCCGAAGCATCGAGGCGATGCTTTTGTCTGTCTCTTTATTTGCAATAAGTTTTTCAGCCATATCGCGCTGTTCAACATATTCGTCGATAACCATGCGCGCGCATTTGGATATTGCTATGCATAGCACATAACGGTTGTATTTACCGTTTTGCGTAAGTTCTTCAACAGAAGGACGGATCATTGCACCTCACTCCGATAGTCTAAAAATATATCTTTTGTTTTGTGCCGCAGCCGTTAATTTTGCGGCGAATCCGATTTTTTTTCGGATTTGTGTTTGGCGTGTGATTTTATAAACTCGTCGATTAAGTAAAGATTGCGTTTGACACGTTTGCGCTCGCTGTTGACTATGGCGATTATCTCGGCAGCGGCTTGTGCGCATTTGCCGTCGGGGTTCATAACGACATAATCGTACTCTGACATGCAGCGCACTTCTTCGAGCGCGCGCTCAAGCCTTTTGCAGATTGCCTCCTCGCACTCGGTGCCGCGGCCGCGGAGTCGCGCCTCCAGCGTTTCATAGTCTGGGGGCAGCAGAAATATCGTGACACAGTCGGGGTATTTCTTTTTAATGTTAAGCGCCCCATGCACCTCAAGCTCCAAAATCAAATTCATGCCGTTGCGGTGTTTTTCCTCGATTTCGCGGCGCAGCGTACCGTAATAGTTACCGCAATAATTTACGTATTCCACCACGTCGCCGGTTTCGATCTGCCGCTCGAATTCTTCGCGCGTCATGAAATGGTAGTTGACGCCGTCTATGTCCGTGGGGCGCGGCGTGCGCGTGGTTGCCGACACCGAATAAGCGAACTCGGAGGATTGCTTGAACAGCTCGGCTATCACGGAGCCTTTCCCCGTGCCCGCCGGGCCGGATATAACAAGCAGAATTCCTTGGTTCATATTGCTCCTCAAAATTTAAAATAGAAAATAACCGATATTATACCGCTTCTGCGGAATTATGATAGCATAAAGCGAGGATAAATTAAAGCGGATCCTCTTCGCTGTCGGTAGACACGTCGTCCCCCGTCAGGCGGTTTGAAATTGTTTCAGCCTGGATTGCGGACAAAATCACATTGTCGCTATCGGTGATTATAACCGCCCGCGTTCTGCGTCCGCAGGTCACGTCAATGACCCGTCCGGCATCACGCGCGTCCTGGACAAGACGCTTTATGGGTGCCGAGTCGGGGCTGACCAGCGCAACGATTCGCGTCGACGCTACCATATTACCAAACCCAATGTTAATGAATTTCATAAAAGGCGCGCGCTCCTCACTCAATATTTTGGATCTGCTCGCGGATTTTTTCAAGCTCGCATTTGCAGTCGACGACAAACTGGGAAATTTCGGCGTCGAGAGATTTCGAGCCGATGGTGTTTACCTCGCGGTTGATTTCTTGCATCAAAAAATCAAGCCTGCGCCCGATGGGCCCGTCGGACGCCATTGTGTCATGGAACGCCGAAAAGTGGCTTTGCAGCCTTACAAGCTCCTCGTCAATCCCTACCTTGTCTGCGAAGATGGCACACTCGGTCAAAATGCGCGCATCGTCGGCTTTAATGCCAAGGTCGTCGAGCGTCCGGCGCAGCCGCTCTTCCAGCCGCGCGTGGTAAAGCGCGATGTTCTGTGCGGATTTCTCGCCTATGCGCGCAACGGTCTCCGCAACGCGGCGCATTTTTTCCTCCATATCGCGGCGCAGGTTTTCTCCCTCCGCACTGCGCGAGGCCTCGAATGCTGCGAGAGCCTGGTCGAACACAGGCAAAAGGTCCTGCCACGCGCGCTCCGTGTCCTCGTCGTGTCTCCGGACATTGAAAATATCGCGGTTTTGTGCAACGGCCATAACAGAGATGTCGTCGGCAAGTCCAAACTCGTCGCGCAGACGCCGCAGAGCCGCAATATAGCTTGCGGCAAAAGCGGTGTCAAGCATAAGCTCAAGGTTTGCGGACTCGATGACATCGATGCCGATGTAGACCTCGATTTTTCCGCGCGAGATGCCGGCTTGCTGCAGGCGGGTTTTTACTTTTTCCTCAAGAAAGCCGTAGTTGCGGGGAACTTTGACCGTGCAGTCGAAATAACGGCTGTTGACGGACTTCAGCTCCACCTGAAAGTCTTTGCCGCCTCCGGAGCCTGTCGCTCGGCCGTATGCGGTCATGCTCTTTGCCATAAATTGATAGATAAACTCCCGTAATAGATTTTAAAGCGCGCCCGTTTTTATGCGCGCCGATTGTTAAGTTAAAAATAGCTGCCGAGACGCAGCATGCGTCGCAGTTTGACAAGATAAAAGGCGATAATTTTGCTTGCCGCCGCGTCATAGAGCACGAATACCGCATTTCCCACCGCGAATATTATAAGCCGGAAATCAAGCTCCGTTTCGGGCACATTGATTATATATGCAACCGCCGTTATTATAAACAGCAGCGATGTGTTGAAAAAACTGAGTTTAAGTATCCACGAAACGACGGGGTGATACCGCTCGAACATGGCTTTAAATATAGGATACGGCCCGCCGAAGAGCAGATAAAACATCGACACTTCCTTATTCGGAAGCAGCAGCAGCGCCAGTATCCCCGTCACAGCCCAAACGAGCCAGGGAAAAGCGCCGCCAAGCTCGATAACGGCGAGCACGACAAGCATAGAAGCGGCTGCGATTGTTGTAAGATCAAGTACTGTTATAATAGACCCGATGTAAAGTATCACAACGCCAAGAGCGGATATAAGTGCCGCTATTGCTACTTTACGGGCCTGACTACTTGGTTTAGCGCGCATCGGTATTCATTCCTCTTTGCGTGACGCCCGGTCACGCAATCATAAATTAACACGGCGAAAGCGGCATCGGCAGCATGATTATAATATAAGCAGCAAAATGCCGATATAGTCACAGGCGTGCCGAAAAAGCCGATTTTATTTGCAATATTTCGATTTGGTCAGCAGCAGCTGATTAAATCCGAGCCGCAGCACTCGCAAAGGCAGTCGGCACAAAGGAGCGTCGTGCAGACGTCACAGACCGAGCAGCCTCCGACAAATGTATCTGTCCTGTACCCGCGGCTGTATGCGGCTGCGCTGTTGCGGATATTGTTGTATGCACTGCGATACTCAGGGTTGCCGGGATCCATGAAACAGGCGTTTTGAAATTCTTTTTGGGCATCATAGTACCAGCCTTTTTGCGTCAGCACGCACCCCCGCAGGAAATGCCATTCGGCGCCTCTCACACCTTCCGGGATAGAGTTTAGCATGGACTCGGCCGTGATAAAATCTCCGGCATTTATCCGCCTGCGTATTTCCGCATATTGGGGCGAGTATGACTGCGATGAGTTGCGGTAACTACCCGAAGCCCCCGACTGTCCGCCTGAAGCACGCTCCATGCGAATGGCTTCATAAGCCTCGTTGATTTCCTTCATCTTCTCCTCGACAAGGTCGAAGAGGGGACTGTCTGTATAATTGTCGGGATGGTATTTACGCGCGAGTTCGTAATATGCTTTTTTTATTTCTTCATCGCTCGCATCGCGCGATACTCCGAGCACCTTGTATGGATCGTTCATATATTTCTATGTCCAGTTAAATTTAGGATTGGGGCTGTGCTCCAGCCGAGCCAAGCAGCTTTTCTTCGACGGAGCCCATCCCGAGCGTTATAATATTCCGCAGGATTGATTCTATGCCTGCATCGGTACAGTCAAGAAGATTGAGTGCGGCCTCCGCGGCACGACGCTCGAGCGCAAGTGAAGCGGCAACCGCATCGTGGTCGAGCGGAGGCATATCTCCCTTTCGTGTGCCCGCATCGCCCACCGGCTGCGACGGGCTAAAAAGAAAAGGATTAAAGTTTGAGGCTTTAAAATCCTTTTCATAGTCGGCGAATGCATCGGCTATATAAACCCAGCGCCCGACCCGCCTGCCAAGCTCGGCCACAACGCGCGCCGCTCGGTCTTGCAGGCCGTAGGCAAAAATACAGGCTGTCACATCGCCCGAAAGTTCGGCGAGACCGTCGGGGGAAGCACTGTGTGTTTCCCTCGCCTTGCGTTCGGCAGAATAGAGCGCCTCAAGCTTTGCCGTTATCTCCTCGTCAAGCTCACGGTAGCCGGCTTTGCGACGCAGGCGCTTTGCCTCGGGCAAAAGCAACCGTCCTCGCAGCCCGCCCTCGTCGGCGATATCGTCGACTATTTTATGATATGCCAAAAGCGCTCCGACGGACGCCGAAAAGCGCAGTGCCTCACACTGCTTGAGCACCAGCCGCTTTTTCAGTGGATGCAAAATGCAGCGGCGCAGCTCGAAATCTGTTTTCTCGCCCGTCGCGGCGAGCCTGACCAGTGCGAGAAAGGCTGCATCATAGGTAAGAGTTAGTGTAGAGTCGGCACATACATGCTTGCCCATACACTTGCAAAGCCCGCAGTATACAGCCCGCCAGCACTCGTGCTCGCATACGCGAAGCTGCGGCACAAACGGTTTTATATAACCGAACATCTTTATGTGTTTTTCATTATAACGCTTTCAACAACGTCGGCAACATGTTCGCACTCGTCACAGCAAAGCTCGAGCGCGCTGAATATGTCTTTCCAGATAAGAAGTTCTGCGGCGTTGGACGTATCACGGAACAGCCTGTGCATGGCTTCGGTATACTGCCTGTCGCCCACTTCCTCCAGCCGGTTGAGCTCGACAATGTATTTCTTGAGATCGGTCGAATTGCGGAAGTTGTGAAACTCACCGGTGATATTTTTAAGCATCTCGACGCATTTGACCACCGTTTCCGCGAATGGCACCACCTCCGCGCGCAGGCGGGTAACGTTATACATGTGAATAACGTTGAGCACGTCTTCGACAGCGTCGGTGACATCGTCAATCTCCTGGGCAATTTCAAATATGTCGCCGCTTTCGATGGGGGTGATAAACTCGCGCAGCAGCTTTTCCATTAAAACGTGCTTTTGGACGTCGGCCGAATGCTCGATTTGGTGAAGCTCTTTTGTTTTTTCGCTGAGCGTAGAAGGGTCGAATTCAGACAGCGTTTTATAAAGTGAGCGCGCCGCATCGAGCGAGTAGCCGACAAGCTCGTCTATCATCTGAAAATAGTCGTTTTTTGTGCGTTTAGCCATTGACAAGTGTTCTCCTTGAAAAAGTATCGTCTTATGCGTGGGCACAAGGCTGCAGAACTAAAAAACAGCAATAAACAGCTTTGCTATTATATAGCCTATCAGGCCGCAACCCGGGAAGGTGAGAATCCATGTGAGCACCATTTCCCGCACGATGCCCCAGTTAACGCTCGAGACGCGTTTTGCGGCGCCGACGCCCATTATAGCCGCGGTTTTGGTATGAGTTGTGCTGACGGGAATACCGCCCATACTCGACAAAAGCAGACAAAGCGCACCCGCCAAATCGGCTGAAAAGCCCTGGTATACCTCAAGCTTGACCATATCCATGCCCACCGCTTTTATAATGCGGTATCCGCCGATAGAAGTGCCGAGTGCCATCACAATCGAGCACAAAATCATCAGCCAAATCGGAACGTCAAACTCGGGGGCACCGGTTATACCCTGCGAAAGCGCCATGCCAAGCATAAAGACGCCGATGAACTTTTGCCCGTCCTGTGCACCGTGCATGAAGCCCATCATGGCGGCACCGCTTATCTGCGCCGCTTTGAAAAAAGGGCGGGTATGCCTGCGGTCTGCATTCCTGAACAGGAAAGCGACGAGCTTTACAATTGCGAAACCCAGACCAAACCCGATGACAGTGGAGATAACCAGTCCATACAGCACCAGTTTCCATTCATCGAAGTTGATACCCTGAATACCGCCCGAGATTGCGATTGCCGCACCCGAAAGTCCGGCGATAAGCGCGTGGCTTTCCGAGGTGGGTATGCCAAAATACCAGGCCGCAGTCGCCCAAATAACAATGGCAACCAGCGCCGCGCACAGCGCGATAAGCGCCTTATCGGTTTGGTCACCGAAGTTGACCATGTTTGAAATTGTAACTGCGACTTTTGGCGAAATCAGGGTCATCACGAAAACGCCGAGAAAATTAAACACAGACGCAAGAATAATTGCGTTGTTAGGTTTGATAACGCGCGTCGAAATAGCGGTTGCTATAGCATTCGGCGCGTCGGTCCAGCCGTTGACAAGCACTACGGCCAATGTCAAAATGCAGGTAACAAGCAGCGCCGGACTTGCAAGGACGCCGGTCAAAAACTCCTGAAGCGTATAAGACAAAGTTGACCTCCACTACCTGGGAATTATTGCTGGAAAAACATCAATCACAGTATATTATAATATATTTTTGCCTGCTTGTCCATCCCTGAAACTAAATCTTACAATTTATACACACAATACACATAATTTAGGCGCTTGTGACAAGCGCTTTTCACCAAGCCTTGCCCGGTCATGGAACAATCTGTAGTGGGAATATGCGCAATTTTAAAAAAATATCGCTTTTGCTCTTGACAACGCGCGATTTTTATGGTATTATATACGCCGTCGGAGTGATAGCCGGGAGAAAAATCTGCGGGCGTGGCGGAATTGGCAGACGCTCCGGATTTAGGATCCGGCGGGAAACCGTGCAGGTTCAAGTCCTGTCGCCCGTACCAATGTGTGGGGGTATAGCTCAGTTGGGANNTAGCTCAGCTGGGAGAGCGCTTGAATGGCATTCAAGAGGTCAGCGGTTCGAACCCGCTTACCTCCACCAGAATAAAAAAGTAGGTTGGCAAGCAAAAATAGCTTGCTAACCTATTTTTTTATCATTTAGCCGTATATAAACAAGATGCGATATCTCTGTTTTATGGACAATAACCGGTCATGTTTGACTGTAAAAATAGGAACCAAAGTGTGAACCCGCGCTGAAACCATAATGTTGGTTCCCAAAAGGCGGGAGCGTTTGCCCGCGCTTATACTATATGGATACTTCCGTGCGCGTCGGCTCGTCCGGCGTCTTTTTTATTTTATATTGAAATTATTTCCAAGGAAATGTATAATGTTTTGGTGATATCTGCTGCGATATAATGCGGCAGGCACAAACGGCGTCATAGCAGACGCCGGTACGGAGGTAAAGAATGGAAGGCGTGCAGGACAAAAGGGAAACAGCCATAAAAGACAGTTACGACGTTATTGTCGTCGGAGGCGGTATCGGCGGCGTTGCTGCCGGGGTGTCCGCCGCCCGCTGCGGCGCTAAAACATTAATAGTAGAAAAGCACGTAAACCTTGGCGGGCTGGCAACGACCGGCCTGATAAGCTGGTACGAGCCGCTGTGTGACGGGGAAGGCCGCCAGATGGTGGGCGGCATTGCAGAGGAGCTGATACGGCTGTCAATAAAATACGGTTTTGAAACTCTGAGCGAGGAGTGGGGCGGCAGCAGGCGCGGCCGGTCGGGATACAAACGGTTTGCCACGCGGTTTTCGCCGACATTATTCGCCCTGGCGCTCGACGAATACTGCCTGCAAAACGGTGTCGACCTGCTGTTTGACACACTGGTGACCTATCCGGTCATGGAGGGCAATATCTGCTGTGGTATAGTGGTCGAAAACGTGTCGGGCAAAGAGTTTTACGGTGCAAAAGTAGTAGTCGACGCCACAGGAACGGCGACCGTAATGGAGCGGGCCGGAGTGCCGACGGCGGTCGGCGAAAACTATCTCTCCTATGTTGTGCATACAATATCGAAAAAAGCGGTGGAAGCCTGCGCAAAAGAATGGGACATGAACGCCCTGCGTATATGGAAGAACAGCGGCAGCGACCTGTGGGGGAACGGCCATCCGGAGGGGATGCCGATGCTTTATGGCGTGACGGGTGAGGACGTCACACGCTTTGTTATAGAGGGCAAACGCCGGATGCTTGAAAAATACAAAAGCGACAATAAAGAGGAGCGGGACATACTTGCCCTGCCGTATATGCCGCAGTTTAGAAAAATCCGCCGCATAAAAGGCGACTATGAATTTGACGGAAGCGAAGAGGGCAAAAAGTTTGAAAACTCCGTCGGCAGCTTTGCCGATTTCAGAGCGGCAGGGCGCCGGTTCGAGCTGCCGTATTCATGCCTCTACAGCAGCGCGTTCCCCAACCTGCTTGCGTGCGGACGCATCATCTCGGCGAAAGACGACGGCTGGGAGCTGACGCGAGTGATTCCCATTTGCGCATTAAGCGGTCAGGCGGCGGGTGCCGCTGCGGCTCAAAGCATCCGGGAGGGAGTACCGGTCGGCGGGATAGATGTTAAGGAGTTGCAAAAGACGCTCGGAGCCGCGGGAGTGCTGTTTTTATAGTGCCGCGTATGCATGGGCGAAATTGTGAAGACGACTTGCGCCAAAGCCCCATTGAGTGGTTAAAAACCGTCTGAAATTCGGCTTCCGTTTGCCGGTTTTCTTTTCGGCGGCAATTCGAGCATGCAAATCCAAAGCCTATGCCCATCAAACGAAAAGCTAAATAATACGCAAAATTATGCCCGTAGCGGGACTGCCGCTGATTTACACGCTGCATTTTGTCAGGCGATTATAAACAAATAATGCGACCATAAAAAGTATAATTTGCACCTTGTGCACAATAATCGATAAATTAATTAGATAACTAATGAAATGCATTGACATTGAGGGTGAGGGGGTATATAATAGTTACATATTAAAACTAATTAATTGAAGAAAGGGGTGTGCGCGTCAGACGGGCGCGCGCGAAAACTGAATTGATGGGACCGAGAGGATACGGCCCGCCGCGGCGCAGCGGCTCGATAAACGACCAAAACAGAGAGCCATTGCCTACGTCGCTGGCGGAGGTGCCGTCATACCTTTGGCGACTTGTTTCAAAGTTTTTCTACAGGCTGTTTTACATCTTCTCGCTTGTTTGGGAAGCAAGGCCTTGGATACTGTTTTTGATGTTGTTCATGGCGGTATTCAACGGCGTGTCGCCGGTAATAAGCGCCTATATCGGTCGCGAGCTGCTCAACTCATTGGGCGATGCATATAACGGGATAGTCGGCTTCAATGTTGTGATGACGCTGCTCATTTTACAGTTTGGCTACATATTCTTTGTCCGGCTTGTTCACAGCATCAACAATATCTTGTCGAGGATATCCGGCGAGCTGGTTGTAAACCATATAAAAATCAAAATCATGAACAAAGCGCGCGAGGTCGACATCGCAAGCTTTGACATGCCCGAGTTCTACGAACGGTTTGAAAACGCCAGCAGGGAAGCGGGCAACAGGCCTATCCAGGTGATAAACTCCACCTTCAACATAATGAGTACGCTTATTTCGATGATCAGCTTTATCGTGATACTCGTTGCGGTCAGCCCTGCTGCACCGTGGATAATCATTGTGATGAGTGTCCCGTCGGCGATCATCAATTTTATATTCAGACGCAAAAACTTCAACTACATACGCCGCCGCTCCAAAGACCGCAGGCAGCTTGGATATTACTCCGGCTTGATGACAAACAAGGATTTGGTCAAAGAGATACGCATTTTCGGGCTTGCCGACACGCTGATTCAGCGCTACAGCGAGACATTTTCAAGGTATTTCGCAGGCCTGAAAAAGCTGTTTGTCACAGAGGGAATATGGAACACCGCCCTGACGCTTGTTTCCGCGACGGTAAACTGCTTGCTGTTCCTTTACATTGCACGCGGGGTGAGCGAAGGTGTATTTAAAATAGGTGACTATTCGCTTTACACCGGCGCGCTCAACTCGATAGCCGGCGGTGTGGCGTCGCTGATTTCCACCACTGCGACGATTTACGAGGGAACGCTTTTTATCGACAACATGATAGTGTTTATGGCAGAAAAGAGAAACATCGTTTCCATTCTGCCCGAGCCCGCCAAAGTGCAAAGGCATGTCCCTCATACCATTGAGTTTTGCAATGTTTCGTTCCGTTATCCCGGCACCGAACGCGACGTTATCAAAAATGTCAGCTTTAAGATTGAGCCGGGCGAGACGGTGGTGCTCGTCGGACTAAACGGCGCCGGCAAAACCACGCTGATCAAATTGCTCACCCGCCTGTACGATCCCACAGAGGGGCAAATACTGCTCGATGGGCGCGACCTGCGCGAATATGACCCTACCGAGCTTTATAAGATATTCGGCATTATATTCCAGGATTTTGGCAAATATGCGGTGACGGTCAGCGAAAACATAGCCTTTGGCGAAATTGAAAGACCCGTGGAGATTGACAACATTAGAGCTGCTGCCGTCCAAAGCAACGCCGAGGAGTTTATCGAGAAACTAACCGAACAGTACGACACGCCGCTGATGCGTATATTTGAAGAAAACGGCGTCGACCTGTCTATCGGGCAATGGCAAAAGCTGGCTGTTGCACGCGCGTTTTACAGCGACTCCGACATTTTGATACTCGACGAGCCGACGGCTTCGCTTGACGCTATAGCCGAGCAGGAAATATTCAATCAGTTTGACGAGCTGCGCAAAAACAAAACGACGATATTTGTGTCCCACCGGCTGTCAAGCGCGACGACAGCGTCAAAAATCCTGGTGCTCGAGTATGGCGAGCTTGTGGAAATGGGCACGCACGCCGAGCTGATGAAGCTGAAAGGCAGATACTACGAGCTGTTCACCACACAGGCAAAGCGCTATTTGACCGATGAAAGCGACAAAATACTCGGCGAAGACGACCAGGACGAGATATACGCCACGGAAGGCGCTATGGAAGGCGAGCTGCCGGAGTTTGACCATCCGCAATTTGATGGCAATGAAGGAGAGCCATCGCTTGAGCACAGCCGTCACGTGGCACATGCCGCGAGCGGAAGGGCGCACGGCGACAAGCCGAAACGCATGCCGCAGGGACTTGGCAAAGCGCAGCAGCCGAGTCGATAACAGGAAAAGCCTCCATTCGAGTAGGATGAAACATCTGGAGTTGGAGTGCTGACAATCCAATATACGGTTATAAGTAAAAAAGAGGCTTCCGAGCGGGGAAGCCTCTTTTTTATGTAGGTTGCTAATATTCGGAGGGGCTGTGGGTCAGCCGATGAACATCTGGCACCAGTGGTTGCCGGTTGCAGTGTAACCGACGCCTATCTGGGAAAACGAAGGATTGAGAATGTTTGCCCTGTGGCCTTCGGAGTTCATCCACGCGTCAACGACAGCCTTTGCGGTCGAATAACATTTGGCGATATTTTCGCCGGCGGTGCGATAGGAGATACCGAACCGGCGCATCATGTCGAACGGTGAACCGTAGGTCGGGCTGTTGTGCGAGAAGTAGCGTTTTTTCGCCATGTCCTCCGCCTTGATGCGCGCGACCCGGCTAAGCTCTTCGTTTAGGGTCAACTGGCCGAGACCGTAGGAGGCGCGAATCTGGTTTACAAGAGCGACAACCTCGCGCTCAATAGCAGAAACCGAGGAGTTTGTGGGGGGCTCAACAGGCTTTTCGGGTGTCTCAACCGGAGGCTTCGGGTTTTCAACGGGCTTATCAACCGGAGTTTCCGGCTTTTCGGGTGTCTCTACCGGAGCCTTGCCGCCGGGTACGTTCCAGGCCTCTCTGTACTTGCTTATGATGTCCCAGATGCTTATATTGCCGCCGAAGTCGATTTCCTTGCCGTTTATGATGATTTTTGCGGCCCTGTTGCCGCCGGTTATGTTCGGTGTGGCGGTTTTGCAACCTTTGACCTCATCTTTGAAGTTAGAAATGCAGTTTTTCAGGTTGCTTTTTATAGCCTTGTCGATCTTGTCAAAGCAGTCATTGCTTTTCAAACAATCGATTGCGGTGTATGTAATGTTGGCACTTTCTTTGCCGGCAGGTGTGCATGCGGCGAAAGCGGAAATGCTTGTGATGGCTATGGCCATAATCGCGCCAAGTGCCGCAGCGATGATCCGCTTTTTGGTGTTGCGTTTCATTTTCAACAAATTCTCCTTGACTTGCTGATGTTAAATTGACCGTTTCTTCACGGCGTGACTGTATTATAACGCAGCCTGCAGACCATTTCAACCCATAATATTAACCTGTAATGGAAACATGATGCAGAGTTTTATCCAAATGGGCAGGGCAATATTGCTTTTTTCAACAACAAAATCTCAAGGTAAGCGGCCTTACTTATGGAAGATCCACTACACCCGGCAAAACGGCTGTTTTGGCTAAAATGCCATGGATCGTTATGTCTTTATTGGAGTGATTTTCATTAATCGGCTGCCGGATTTATAACTGTGCTTGTGAGCGGCTACCTATGACCACAAGCTAAACCCCATAATATTGCAGCACAGGGCGCGCCGGACACGCGTATTCGAGCAAAATGTGCGCCCGCTAAACAAAAAAGAAGCCCCCACGAAAGGGGCTTCTACACTTTAGAGATTTATTTTGTTTTAGCCTATGAACATCTGGCACCAGTAGTTGCCGTTTGCTGTGTAACCTACACCAATCTGGGTGAACGAAGCGTTAAGTATGTTTGCGCGGTGACCCTCGGAGTTCATCCACGCGTCGACGACTTGCTTGGCGGTCGAGTAACCCATTGCTATGTTCTCACCCGCGGTGCGATAGGAAATTCCGAACTGTCTCATCATGTCAAACGGCGAGCCGTNNCCGTAGGTCGGGCTGTTGTGCGAGAAGTAGCGGTTTTTCGCCATGTCCTCTGCCTTGATGCGCGCAACCCTGCTCAGCTCTTCGTTCAGCGTAAGCTGACCGAGACCGTAGGAGGCGCGAATCTGGTTGACGAGCTGCACAACTTCACGCTCGATAGCCAGTACCGAGTAACCTGCGGATGCAGGATTTTCAGCCGGTGTCTGGGCCGGAGTCTCTGCGGGTGTCTCAACCGGCTTTTCAGAGGGCTGCTCGGCAGGTATTTCGACCGGCCTTTCTACAGGCTTCTGTACCGGTGTTTCTGTCGGCTGTTCGACGGGTGCCTGATTCGGCTTGTCGGCGGGCTTTTCGGCAGGAGTCTGGACGACGGTGTTGCCGTTCTGGCCGACGGTTACTATTTTGCAGTTGGCGCCGTATTTGTCTATAATTTCCTGAATGTTGACATTGCCGCTGCAATCAATTTCCTGGCCGTTTACATATACCTTGGCGACGGTATACTGGCCGGGGGTAGTGCACTCTGCATTTGCTGCGAAAGCGGAAACGCCGGTGATTGCGATTGCCGCCATCGCTGCGAGTGCAGCAGCGATGATGCGTTTGATAATATTGTTTTTCATTTTAAGTATAATCTCCAATTTCTAATCGAATTTTGAGTTATGTTTTCTTTATGGATGTGAATTTCGCCGCTTTTTAACGGCGTGTTTGTATTATAACGCAGCCGGCAGAGCATTTCAACCCACAATATTAACCTGATGTGGGAGCATGAGGGATGCCGCAGGTACAGGGGGGAGGGGGTCATATTTTATTACGACTATCGCCATGGCGTGTTAAATGTATGCATAGCGCATGTTCACAGTGATACCGCAAAACGGAATAAAAGTAAAAAAACCATGCCAACGGCGAAGAGTCGTGGCATGATTTTTCTGGCTTGGGGTTATTTACATGTAGACGGCACGTGCGCGTTATTGGCGGCGGGTGGGGAAGGGGAAAAATACGATTTTGGGGACAAAAAAAGCACGGCGCAAGCCGCCATGCCGCAGTTTACGAAAATATGTGTTTATTTTGTCCCGACCAACGCGACGCGCGGTATCAAAATCCCCGCAAGCGTCGCGAAGTGGTGTCATCGACCCGGCTATTCTTCAAGTATGTAGGCACGCATGGGACGGATGCCGAACTCGAACAGATATTCTATGTCGGCTTCCATACAGATATCGATGTGGTTGCCTTTGATGCCGGCGCCAATGTCGTCGGCGGTGCAGACGCCTATATCGGCATAATCCCCCCTGATATAGAGCTTTGTACCCAGCGGTATAACGCTTGGGTCGACTGCAACAATGCCGGCACGCGCCTCTTTACCGGTATAAGTGATTCCTTCCGCGGCGTATGCAGTGGCAAAAACGTCGATATAATGGGAAAAATTATATGTCTTGCCGTCCGCGCCGACAATTGTCCCGCCCACTCCAACCTCGACAATCTCGTCGACCGGAGGGACATACTCTTCTTTTAATATATCTTCTTTAAAAAGCTTGCCGTCGCGATACTCGGCCAGCACCTCGCGGTATAGGCTGCCGTTTTTTCCTTGGCGCACAATTGTTTTCTCGCCGCGCGGGATGGTCTGCAGCTCGACGGTCTTTGTGCCGTGATAGAGAATCTCGTCGACGACATATTTTTTGTATTCGACGGAGTGATACTCAAGCGTCATGTCGGGCACCACCGGTGCGTCCGGCGACATGTTTATATAGTCGTCCTCGTCGGGCTGGATGCCCAGAAGTGCCATGACTTCCCCGACAGTTTTCGCGTGCGTGAAAACTAAACGGGTCTCGTTGCCGTCAATAACGGTTATCCGCGTCACTGCAAAAGCCGCGTTGCCGTCACTGAAAAATCCCGACTTTATGCCCGCCAGCGCGGCGACGCCGAGCAGCACGGCGCCGGCGGCGGCAACGGCTATCAAAAGTGCCGGGATTATACGGCGTGCAGGAAGCGTCCGGCGTCCGGAAAAGCTGTCAGGCCGATTTTCCGCTTGTGCGGTGGCATCGGATGTGGCGATGTCGGACGCCGGAGCAGCGGGAGCACGCAGCACGGCAAACCGCGCCGCCTGGCGGGGTTTGCGCAGTTTGCATGACTGCTGTCCGGGCTCGGCCAAAGCGGGCGGGCCGTCCGCTTCCAGAGTAAGCATGACGCCAGATTATCTCTTTGAGAACTGGGGTGCGCGGCGTGCGCCCTTCAGACCGTACTTCTTGCGCTCCTTCATGCGAGGATCGCGTGTGAGGAATCCCGCTTTCTTGAGCGGAATACGGTATGCTTCGTCGACGCTCAGCAGTGCGCGCGCAACGCCGTGACGAATGGCACCCGCCTGGCCGGAAAATCCGCCGCCGTGCACGCGGCAAACGATGTCGAATTTGCCGGTTGTGCCGGTGACTCCAAACGGCTGGTTGACGATGAGCTTGAGAGTATCAAGCCCGAAATAATCGTCTATGTCACGATCGTTGATTGTGATTTTACCGGTGCCGGGGTAAAGACGCACGCGGGCAACGGATTTTTTTCTTCTGCCGGTGCCATAGAAATACGGTTTAGCGCTTGTGTACATCTTTATATTATCGTCCTTTCCTTTATTCCTTTAAAATTCGCGTGCGATGGGCTGCTGGGCCTGGTGTTTGTGTTCCGGGCCTCTGTATACTTTGAGCCTGGTCAGCGCTTTGCGGCCGATAGAGTTTTTGGGCAGCATGCCTTTGACAGCAAGCATCACAGCAAACTCCGGACGCTTCTGCATAAGCTCGCGGTAACTTGTGGACTTGAGCCCGCCGATGTAGCCGGAGTGACGGCGATAGAACTTCTGGTCGAGTTTTCTGCCTGTCAAAACGGCTTTTTCCGCATTGATTATAATAACGAATTCACCGCAGTCGACGTGCGGCGTGAATTCGGGACGATGCTTTCCGCGCAGTATTTCTGCCGCGGCCACGGCGGTTTTACCGAGTGGCTTGCCGGCGGCGTCGAGCACGTACCACTTGCGTTCGACGGTCTCTTTTTTCGCCATGAACGTGGTCATTGTGATGATTTTACTCCTCCGTGTTGTTGATTGAAAACGAAAAACGTTAATTTTGCAAGCCTTACAAGTATATCACGCGCACCGCCTGTTTGTCAAGGGGAGCGCGTGAAAAAAATCCGAAAATATTAAAATAACAAGTCGGGAGGGTCGATTTCCTCGTGTTTTCGGGCATATTGCTCGCTGAAGGTCGCGCATGGAAAAATATACAAGCAAAAATGGGAGCTTTTTTATGACAAAAGTCCCCACGCCCATCAAAATAATTGAAATAACTGTCCTGCCGGGCTATTTATAACGTGTGCCGTGCCGCCAGGCTGTGTTCGTGCCGCTTACATGGCACCCTCAATCCGGCAGATTCCCGTTGCCGTCGGTTGACAGCGTCGCCGTATCGTCGCGCAGACAAATAACGACGTCGGGCTTGTACTCTTCAATATAATCATATATAGTCCTTGCTTTGTTGTGCCTGAAATCGAGCGCCACTGTGGTGTCAAACGAGCAGTAGAGCGCAGTCTCGAGCGCGTTTGTAAACGAATCCCCGAAAATAATGCAGTCGGGCAGCCATGACCGGCCGGTCTCGATTACAGTCTCGGCGATGTCGCCGCCCATGTAGAGCGTGTAGGCGACCTCAACGTCGTCCGACGGGGGCAGAAAATAGACCTTCGGCGCGCCGGGGTTGCCGTTGTCCGAGCGTGTGAACGCGACGGGGCTGTCCCAAACGATATACTCGAGCTTGTCATTGAAATCAGTAAGGTTATAAATCTTTCTGCCGCGCGAGCCGTTGAATACGTTTGGCAGTGTTACAAATGTCGCGTCGGTTTTGGCCTGCACGTTCACTCCGAGCGACGATAGCATCTCGCACAAAGTCAGATAGGTCAGATACGCGCCTCGCATGTTGTAGTGATGGTCGATGCGCGCATAGTATTCGGCGCCGGTGCCGTCGCGCGAGCTTGCCTCAAACACCGGCCGCATGTCAAGGTAGTTTACGCCAAGCTCGTCCATCTCGGCGGCAAATGCTTTGTTTTGCGAATCGTAGCGCCTCCCACCAGTGTAAAGCCCGCCGGGATAAGCTGCCCGCAGCATGGAGCTTTGCTCGGGCACATTGACGTAAAGGAACACGCCGCCCGACCGCTCGACATGGCGGGCGAGCTTTGCGTATCTCTCTGCCATCTTCGCAGCCAGCTCCGCGGCACTCTCGTCGGGCGCGTCGGCCGGCACATAAGGCAGCAGCACCGCGGGCGTTATAACCACGTCGCGCACGACCCGGCGGCCGGCAAACATCGCAAGCTTGGTGTCAAGATAAATCCAGCCGTCGCGCTCCCAGATGTGGTCGGAAAGATAAGTCTCCCAGCCCGAAAAATATTTGCCCGAAAGCACATTTTCGGCAGTGAGCAAAGGGGGTGACGCGAGCATCCGGTTTTCGGCAACCGAAAGCTCCTTCGGCGGCTCGATTTTGGTGAGTACCGGCACTGAAAATATAACCGCGACGAAAAACACGGTGAGCATGTATTTTTCAAGCACTTTGAGCAGTTTCATATCAGAATCTAAAGTAAATAAAAGGATTGAAAGTAGACGATACCACGCGCGCGACGCAGACCACAAACAGCGCAGCCGTCATCACGTCGCGCACAAGACGATAACCGAGCTTGTCCTCAAACCGCATGGACAGCTTTTTTGCAACCGGCACGCAGAGCACCGCGCCCAAAAGCAGCTCGGCTTTGTGCTCGTAAAGCAGCGCAAGCGCATGTGCCGCGCCGCCTTCCACGCCGGCGGTGGGGGTGAACATAGCACCGAGCCAGGCAAACGCCGTGCCGAAATCCGGCGCGGTGAAAAATATCCAGCCCACCACGACCGCAAGTAGCGTGTAAATATGCCCGACTGCGCGCGGCAGGCGCTCAAGCAGCCTGCCGAAAAACAGCTTCTCCGCGATGAGCAACAGCGCAAAGTAAAGCCCCCACAGCACAAAGTTCCAGGCCGCGCCGTGCCACAGTCCGGTCAGCATCCAAACGACAAGGATGTTGAAAATCTGCCGCCGCAGGCTGCGCCGGTTGCCGCCGAGCGGTATATAAACATAGTCGCGGAACCAAGTGGAAAGCGATATGTGCCAGCGGCGCCAGAAATCGGTGACCGAGCGCGCTATGTATGGATAATTGAAGTTTTCGTCGAACGCAAAGCCGAACACATGGCCGAGACCGATAGCCATGTCCGAGTAGCCGGAAAAGTCAAACAGAATCTGCAGCGAATACGCCACCGCACCCAGCCACACCTCGGCTGTCGAAAGCAAGGCGGCGGGCAGCGCGAAAATCTCGGTTGCCAGCGCGCCGACCGAATTGGCCACAAGCAGCTTTTTCGCAAGCCCTATTATAAATCGCCTGATACCCGCCGAAAATTCGGGCAAATTCTCGTCGCGCGACGTGAGCTCGTCTGCGATTGTCTGATAGCGCACGATTGGCCCGGCGACAAGCTGTGGAAAAAGCGATATGTAAGTCGCGACATACAAAACATTGCGCTGTGCGGGCACATCGCCTTTTGCCACATCAAAAACATAGCTCATGCCCTGGAACGTGAAAAACGATATTCCGATTGGCATGGCTATTTGGGGTACCGTGAGCCTGCCTCCCAAAATCAGGTTCAGGTTTTCGACAACAAATCCCGCATATTTAAAATACCCGATAATCGCCAAATTAAATATCGTCGCAAGCACTGTCATCGCCCGGCGCGCGGGTTTTTCCCGAAGTCCGGTTTCGCTGTCGAGTGTCAGCGCAAACAGATAGTTGCCGACGATGGAGGCGACCATTACAACTATAGCCTTCGGCTCGCCGTAAAAATAGAAAAACAGGCTGAATGCGAGCAGCACCATATTGCGCGCTGCACGAAACTTTTTGGGAACTGCAAAATAAACCGCAAGCACTGCGGGCAAAAATAGAAACAGAAATACGGTGCTGCTGAATACCATAACGCTCCGATAAACGAAAGTAATATATGTGGCGAAAAAATTTGCGCGGGATGTCCGCGACGCTCAAATAATACCACAACCGCAGCATCAAGTCAAGCTAAATTGATTTACAAGCACTCCGCCGGCTTTCCTTGACAAATATTGAGCCGGAGTGTTATCATGTATAATTGAAGAAAATCAACTGAAGGCTGTGGGGGAGGGAGCGCCCGGATGGTATTGCGCCACCAATTTGACGCCATACTTGACAGGCTCGCCTGCGAGCTGCCGCAGGAGTTTTATAGATACCTCAATGGCGGCATAATAGTGCTCGATGAAGCAAAACTGCATCCGAGCGCTCCGCCGACGGGCAATATATTCGTTTTGGGCGAGTACCGTCACGACCGCGCAATGGGGCGCTACATAGTTATCTATTATGGCAGTTTCATGATGCTGTATCCGAGGCACTCGCCCGAGCAGCTCGAGCCGCTGCTCCGCTCCACGCTGTGTCATGAGTTTCGCCACCATCTCGAGTCGCTCGGAGGGCTGACTACGCTGGCCGACGAGGACAAAGAGAAAATCGAAAGATGGCTTTCGGGCACAGAGAAAAAAGAGCCGCCAAAGCAGGGGACAGGGTAATTTATATGGAAGTATTCTACCGCTTCGCACCGTTTATACAGGATTATATTTATCGGCAGGGCTGGGAGCGCTTGCGCGGCGTGCAGCTACAAGCCGCGCGCGTGCTGTTTGAGACCGACGACAACCTGCTGCTCACATCGTCCACTGCTTCGGGCAAAACGGAGGCTGCCTTTTTCCCCATACTCTCTTTGATGAGCGAGGACCCGCCGCAGTCGTTTGGCGCGCTCTACATCGCTCCGCTGAAAAGCCTTATAAACGACCAGTTCGAGCGGCTGTCCGACGTGCTTGACCTTTCAGGCATACCGGTGTTTCACTGGCATGGCGACGTCGCGCAGTCGCACAAGACAAAAGCGCTGCGCGAGCCGCGCGGGATACTGCAAATCACGCCCGAATCGCTTGAAGCTATGCTGATAAATCGCTCAAACGACATCCCGCGCATATTCGGCGACCTGCGGTTTATCGTAATCGACGAGATACACATCCTCATGGGCAGCGACCGCGGAAGCCAAATAATCTGCCAGCTGGGCCGGATAGCAAGGCTTATCGGCTATCACCCGCGGCGCGTTGGCCTTTCGGCGACAATAGGCGACGTGCAGCTCGCCGCCGACTGGCTTGGCGCCGGCTCGGGACGCTCCACACAGGCGCCGGTCGTGCCCGAGTCCAAAATAATATGGCGGCTGGGCATGGAGCATTTTTATATCGACAACCCCGAGGCCGACCAGTCGGACGGCGAGCCCGAAACCGAGCCGGCTCCGGACGGGCAAAAGGAATACAAAGGCATGCCAAACACGGGCAAGTACATGCCCGCCCCGCAAAACAAATTCGGCGGCGAGCTGCACGCAGGCAGCGTGCCGTCAGCCGCTTGGGCGGCTGCAAAATCAAGTGAGGGAGAGGGCGAGCTGCCCGCAGTTGGCACGCAGTCAAATGTGACCGCGCCCGCTGCCGCATCGGGCGCGCCGCCGCAAACCGCGAGCATACCCGGCAATCCACCGGGTGCAAAGGAGCCGTCAGACGAGGCAAGCTGCCGCGCGATGCTCGACCCGGGCTACGAGTATATATACGAGTGCGTCCGGGGCAAAAAGTGCCTTGTGTTTTCCAACTCTCGCGAGGAGACCGAATACGTCTGCGCAACGCTGCGCGAGATAGCCGAGCTGCGCGGCGAGCCGGACAGATACCTTATCCACCACGGCTTTCTTTCAGCCTCAATCCGCGAGGAGGCCGAGGCAAGGCTCAAGTCCGAGGAGGAGAGCGTGGTCACCTGCGCTACGGTGACGCTCGAGCTGGGTATCGACATCGGCAAACTTGAGCGCATTGTGCAGCTCGACGCGCCGTTTACAGTCTCAAACTTCCTGCAGCGGCTCGGGCGCTCGGGCAGGCGCGGCGAACCTCCCGAGATGATGATGGTTTTCCGCGAAGAGGAGTCGCTGCCGAACACTGTGCTACCCCAGCTTATCCCGTGGGAGCTGCTCCGCGCCATAGCAATCGTGCAGCTTTATATAGAGGAGCGCTTTATCGAGCCGCCCGGCGTCAAAAAGATGCCGCTGTCGCTGCTGTTTCACCAGACGCTTTCCACCGTTGCCTCGTCGGGCGAGCTTACCGCACAAAAGCTGGCCGACCGCGTGCTTTCGCTGCCGCCGTTTGCGCGCATCGACCGGGAAGATTACAAAAAGCTGCTTCTTTCGATGCTGCAGCATGACTATCTTGACATGACCGACGAAAAGGGTCTTATCGTGGGGCTGAAAGGCGAGCGGCTGATAAACAGCTACAAGTTTTACGCAGTGTTCAAGGACACCGACGACTGGACAGTCCGCTGCGGTTCCGAGGAAATTGGCGTCATAACCTCCCCGCCACCGGTCGGCGACCGGTTCGCGCTCGCGGGCAGAGTGTGGGAAGTGGAGGAGCTTGACATCCCGCGCAAGCTGATATATGTCAAGCGTGTGAAAGGGAAGATGGAAATCTCGTGGCCGGGCGACTATGGCGAAATCCACACACGCATACTCGAGCGCATGAAACAGGTGCTCGAGGAAGACAAGGTTTACCCGTATCTCAAGCCCAACGCGCGCAGCCGGCTCCAGCAGGCGCGCACCGTCGCGCGCAACACCGGCATGCTCGAGCATTCGCTTGTCCATCTCGGCGGATTTACATGGTGCCTGTTCCCGTGGCTGGGCACGCGCTCGTTCCGCACGCTGCGCAAGTTTATAATGAAAAACTCCGGCCCGCTCGGAATATCAAATCTCGAGTACGACGGCTGTTATTACATGACCTTCCGCATGGAGCGCGGCACGGGCTACGACGCTGTGCGGCTCTGGCACGACCTCATAAAAGAGCAGGGAGTGGACAAATACCTGCTCGTGCAAAACACCGAGATACCGATGTTCGAAAAATTCGACGACCGCGTGCCTTTCGGTCTGCTGCGCAAAGCCTATGCAGAGGACAGGCTGCGCACCGACGAGCTTGTGGAGCGGATAGAGCAGATTATGCGCGAATACCGGTAGTGCCGGGCGTGCCAATATCGTTATAGCCGCAGAGGGCGGCACAATAAAATTTTGTTAACATATCACAGTAGAAATTTTTTCGCAAAAGTGGTATTCTATATTATATATTAGCTTTTCACCGCACGAATTCCGCAAGTTAAAACCACCGGAGAACAAAACAATGGACAAAAAGCCAAACCTCGGCGGAAAGCCGCCGCTCGGCGTGCGCGTACTGCTTGCGATAAACAAGCGCTGCAGGCCCGTCCCGCATCCGTTCAACATGGCAAAAGACGGAGAAAAAACCTATGCCGAATGGCAGTTTGAGCGTGGGGCCGACACAATTGCGTGCTATGCGCCGAAATACAGCCAGCATGAGATGTTCGAGGGCAAGCGCGTGCTCGATTTGGGCTGCGGCGCGGCGGGCAAAAGTCTTTATTATGTTTCGCTCGGCGCCGAGCGCGTCGTCGGTGTCGACGTTGTCACGCGCTATCAGCGCGAGGCAACCGAATTGGCACAGCGGCTCGGGTACGCGAGCTGGTTCCTTTTCCTGTGCGCCTCGGCCGACGACTTGCCGTATCCCGACGGCGTGTTCGACACCATAATGATGAACGACTTTATGGAGCACGTGCAAAAGCCGGAGGCGGTGCTGCGGGAAGCCTACCGGTTGCTTGCGCCCGGCGGGCGGATTTTCATAAATTTCCCGCCCTATGGCCATCCGTGGGGAGCGCATCTGTCCGACCTCATATATATACCGTGGGTGCACCGCTTCTTTTCGGAGCGCACCCTGATAGCCGCATACAAAGAGCTGGCAAAAGGGCTGCCGGACGAAAAAGACCGAATCTCGCTGCGCTTTTCATACGACGAGCGCGGGCGCGAGCATATAACATACATAAATAAAATGACGCTTGCGGGATTCAGACGGATTTTAGCAGGCCTTGACATCGAGCCCGCATATTATGCGGAAATACCCTTGCGCAAATGGCTTTTACCGCTTGCGCGATTCCCGCTGACGCGCGAGAGTTTCGTGCGTATGGCGGTGTGCGTTATCGAAAAATAAAAAAATAAGTGATAGACGGAGATAAAGATGCAGCAGCTTAAAAGACGGCTCGCGGACGCAATAATATCGGCGCTCGACGGCGCCGGTGCGGCCCACGGGCAAACGACAGATTCAATAATAGACATGCTCGAGTATCCGCCGGACCCGGAGCTGGGCGAGCTTTCCTTTCCATGCTTCAAGCTCAGCCGCGCGCTGCGCAAGGCACCGCCGGCGATTGCCGCCGAGCTTGCCGAAAAACTGCAGTGCGGCGATATCGCACAGCCGCATCAGGCGGGCGGATACCTGAACTTCAAAGTTTCGCCCGAGTATTTCACCCGCGGGGTCATACCCAAAATCATCGCGGAGGGCGACGGTTACGGCAGAACGAACGAGGGCGAAGGCAAAACCATAGTGCTCGACTACTCGTCCCCCAACATCGCAAAGCCCTTTCATCTCGGACACCTCGGCACCACGGTGATAGGACATTCGCTGCGGCTGCTGCACGAATTCCGGGGCTTCAAATGTATATCGGTAAACCATCTCGGCGACTGGGGCACCTCGCTCGGCAAGCAGATAGCGGCGTATAAGCTGTGGGGCTCGCGCGAGCAGGTTGAGAGCGGCGGCGTCGACGAGCTTGTGTCGCTGTATGTGCGCTTCCACGAGGAGGCGGAGCGCGACGAGTCGCTTTGGGAGCGCGCGCGCCGCGAGTTTGCGCTGCTCGAGGGCGGCGATCCCGAAAATACCGAGCTTTGGAAGTGGTTTATAGACCTTTCGATAGAGGAGTATAAGAAAACCTACGCACAGCTCGGCATAGAGTTTGACTATTATCTCGGCGAAAGCTTTTATTCGGACAAAATGGATGAGCAGGTCAACCTTATGCGCGAAAAGGGGCTGCTCAAAATAGACGACGGCGCCTCGATTGTCGACCTTTCGGAGCACAACATGCCGCCCTGCCTGATACTCAAGCGCGACGGCACGACGCTTTATCCCACGCGCGACATCGCGGCCGCGGTTTACCGCTACAACACCTTCAATTTCGACCGCTGTATATATGTCACGTCGGCAGGGCAAAGCCTGCATTTTGCCCAGTGGTTCAAAGTCGTCGAGCTGATGGGCTATCCATGGGCAGACCGGCTCGTCCATGTGCCATACGGCACTATGTCGGTAGGCGGCGCAAAACTTGGCACACGCAGCGGCAACACTATATTACTCAAAGAGCTGTTTAAGCTCTCAATCGACAAAGTCAAAGAAATAATGGCAGAAAAAAACGCCGAGCTTGAGGACTCGGACAAAATCGCGGAGGATGTCGGCGTCGGCGCCATAGTGTTCGGCTATCTTTTAAACAGCCGCATAAAGGACATCAGCTTCGATTTGCAGGAGGCGCTCAACTTCGACGGCAACACCGGCCCCTATGCCCAATACACCTACGCGCGCACCTGCAGCGTGCTTGCCAAAGCGGCTGAGGCCGGCTACGGTGCAGAGGCATTCACAGGCGAGTTTGCGCCAAACGAGGCCGAGTTTGAGCTTGCAAAGACCCTTTCGCTGTTTGGCGAGAAGGTCGACGATGCGCTTGCATCGTATGAGCCTTCGATAGTCGTCCGCTATATACTCGATATATGCGCGTCGTTTAACAGGTTCTACAACAGCTGCCGCATACTCGGCGCGGAAAACGACGATATGGTGCGGTTCAGGCTCGGGCTTGTGCGCGCCACGAACATCACGCTTAAAAACGCGTTGCACCTTGTGTGCATGAGAACCCCCACAAAGATTTAAAAAAAGAGGTACAGTCCAATGGCCGGGCACAGTAAATGGAAAAATATTATGCATAAAAAACAGCGGACCGACGCAAAACGCGCATCGCTGTTTACCAAAATAGGCAGGGAAATTTCGATCGCTATTCGCAGCGGAGGGCCGGACCCCAGCACCAATGCGAAACTGCGCGAGCTTATCGCAAAGGCTAAATCACACAATGTTCCAAACGAGAACATAGAACGCATCATCAAAAAAGCGACCGGCGGCGATGCCGAAAATTACGAGGAAATCATATACGAGGGATATGGCCCGGGCGGAGTTGCGGTTATAGTGGCAACCGCAACCGATAACCGCAACCGCACAAGCGGCGATTTGCGCCATCTTTTCGACAAATACGGCGGCAATCTCGGCACAACAGGCTGTGTGAGCTATCTTTTCACCGACAAGGGAGTTATCTTTATCGAGCGCAAGGGCGAAATCGACGAAGACGGGCTGATGGAGTGCGCGCTTGAAGCCGGTGCGGAAGATTTTATCACCGATGACGAGGATGTCTTCGAAATTCGCACCGAGCCGGAAAATCTCTACAATGTGCGTGACGCGCTTGCCGCCTCAGGATATGAAATAGCCTCGGCCGAGCAGGATAAAATCCCTTCGGTATACGTTGCGCTGTCAGATCCCGACCATGTTAAAATGATGGAAACGCTGCTTGAAAAGCTCGATGACAACGACGACGTTCAGGAAGTTTACCACAACTGGGAAAACTGAATTTGGGTTGAAAAGTTATGCTAAAAAACAGGGCACGAACGGCATGTTCGCGCCCTGTTTTTGTTTTACTTAAAAGATATTGAAACAATTGCAAGAGTGCAGGGTAAATCTTTGCTATAAAAATTATTTATATGGATAACTAAACATCCGGCCATATCGGCAAAGCATACCGAGCCGGGCGGCAGAATTGCTGCATAAACTATTGCCAAACCGCCACAATTAAAGTATAATAATAAGTAATCTTACCACCTTTCACCGCGTAAAAAACGGGGGGCATTCGCCCCCCAGATTCACTTATAGGTTTTTGCCGCCGCCTATTACAACCGACTCTGTTTCGAGAGCTATCATAAGCTCCTCGTTTGTCGGGATAACATATACCTGCACCTTTGAACGGTCGTTTGAAACCCGGACAATGTTGGGCTGGTGGTGAGTTTCGGCGTTGACCTCTTCGTCAAGCTCGATTCCGAAATAGCTCATATCCTTGCAAACACGAGAGCGCAGCTCGGGGTTGTTTTCGCCCATGCCCGCGGTAAACACGATAGCGTCGAGACCGTTCATCGCGGCGGTATACATGCCGATATATCTCTTTATCTGATATGCCATCATATTGGCGGTGATCCATGCGCGCTTGTTGCCTTCCAAAATTGCCGCTTCGATGTCACGGCTGTCGGACGAGATGCCCGAAACGCCGAGAAAACCGCATTCGTTGTTCATATAATCGCGCATGCGGTCGGGATCAAAGCCTTCAGCTTTCATGATGAAAGTTACGATGGCGGGGTCAATTGTACCGCAGCGGGTGCCCATCATGATGCCTTCAAGCGGTGTAAAGCCCATCGAGGTGTCGATGCACTTTCCGCCTTTGACAGCCGAAATCGACGAGCCGTTGCCGATGTGGCAGGTGATAATCTTGGTTTCTTCGACAGGTTTGTCCAGAAGCTTTATCATTTCCCGAGCAACGAAATGGTGAGAGGTACCGTGCGCGCCATAGCGGCGGATGTGGTATTTTTCTGCCATGTCATAAGAGATGGCATACCGCCACGCGACCTCGGGCATGGTGGTGTGGAATGCGGTGTCAAAAACAAGCACCTGGGGGATACCGGGCATTGCCTTCAGGCAACCTTCGATACCCATCAGGTGTCCGGGGGTGTGCAGTGGCGCAAAATCCACGCAAAGCCTCAGTTTTTCGACAACCCCATTGGTAACAAGGCTGCTTTCACTAAAGTAGGGGCCACCGTGAACGACCCGGTGACCTACCGCTTCGATTTCGGAAATGTCAGAAATGCAGCCGACCTCGGGGTCAAGCAGCGTCTTTATGACCAGCTTGATTGCGTCGGCATGGTCTTTGATTTCCAGCGAACGAGTGATTTTTTCGCCTTCCTCACCGAGCCTGTGCTCGATTTGGCTTCCGGCCATGCCGATACGTTCGCAAATGCCTTTTGCAGCAACAACTCGGGTCGATGTGTCGAGCAGCTGATATTTAAGCGATGAGCTGCCCGCGTTGACGACAAGTACTTTCATTAAAGAAGATACTCCTTAATTTTCACAACAATATTGGTGTTATTATAATATATTTTTTGTGATTGTGCAATACGGTGTTATAAATTTCATGGCAAATATATAAAAAACACATGATTTATGCAGCAATTATATGTGAATATAATCCTTTCCATATCGGACATCTGCGCCAGATTGAGCTTTTACGGCGGCGTCTCGGAAAAGATGTGGTAATAACCGGAATAATGAGCGGCAACTATGTTCAGCGCGGGGAGCTTGCCTCGGCGCCGAAATACGAACGCGCGGCGGTCGCCGTCAGATACGGCTGCGACCTTGTGCTCGAGCTACCCCATCCGTGGTCATGCTCGAGCGCGGAGTTTTTCGCGCGGGCGGGCGTGCGGCTCGTCCATGCGCTGGGCGTATTCGATGTACTTTGCTTCGGCTGCGAAAGCCTGCCGGCCGATGTGTCGGTGCCCGAATCGGCGGTCGGAAGCCTCGACTACACGCCCGAGGAGGCAGCCGTGATTGCCCGCTTCCGCGAGTATCTTGAGCGCCGGCGGGAGCTTGATTTGCCCATGCTGCCCGAGAGGGCGGGCAGCTCTAAACTGCGCGCCGCCGAGGAGCATTACAGGGCAAAGTATGGCCCGGACGCGTTTTTCCCGACCTCTCCAAACGACATACTTGCCGCGGAGTATATAGACGCGCTGGACAGCGCCGGCTCGACCGTCCTGCCGCTGCCGCTGCCGCGCTTAAAGGGACTGTCTGCCACTGCCTCACGCGCGGCGTGGGAGCGCGGCGACATAGATACACTCGAGCGGCTTGTGCCCGCGGCAATGCTCGAGCTTTGCAAATCGCGCGGCGCGCCGGTATCGTCGGAGAATTTCGGAATTGCGCTGCCGATGCACTTCAGGCTCGCAGATACGGAGCAGCTTGCGCGCTGCTGCGATGCCGACGGCGGGCTTGCCGAGCGGCTTTGCAAGGCGGCAAAAGAGAGTACCTCACCGTCGCAGCTTTACAAGCGGGCCGCGGCAAAGCACCTGACTGCCGCGAAAATCCGTCGGGCAGCTCTAAACTGCCTTTTCGGTGTGACCTATGACGAGGTAAGCGCGCCGCCGCCCTATACATTGCTGCTTGCGGCAAATTCGCGCGGGACGGCGCTGCTGCGCAGGATAAAAAAACGCTCGCAGGTGCCGGTCGTCACAAAACCTGCCGACTATCGGCAGCTTTCGGTCGAGGCTGCGCGCGCATTTGGGCGCAGCCTGCGCGCCGACGGGGTTTACATGCTCGCATGCGGAGACAGCGGCAACCCCATCAAAATGTCGCCATTTATACTGCAGGACAGCTGATATACCTTAGCGTATAGTTTGCGCCTATAACGCCATGGGCTTTTGTGGGGTGAGTTTATGCAGGGCGAAAAACCGGTGGAAAAACGCAATTTCCAAATTAGTTATAGACAGGCATCGATATTTTTAGTCGCGGCGGTGCTGTATTTTGCGCTGCTTTGCCTGTTCCCGGTGGCTTTGGTGCACGGAGCGGGCACAGCCGCAGGCTTTGCGGCAAAGGGGCTTGAGGGTGGCGCACAGATAGCGGCGCTTGCGCTTGCCGGTCTCGCCGGTGCGCAGGTGACCCCCCAATTTGCGCTGTGCGCGGCGTCGGCCGCCGTGTGCGCTATACTTTTGACCGCGAGACGCAGCTTGCAATCGGCTGCAGTGCGCCGGTCGCTTGCCGTACTCGCGGCGCTTGTTACCATAGCCGGGCTTGCTCTGTCGGCATGGCGGTGCAAAATCAACGGCGTGCCGCTCGGAACATTTGCCGCGATACTTTCGGATCTGCTGAAAAGCGGTATATTATAAAACGGGAGGAGAAAATGAAACGCATGCTGACTGCAATTTTAACCGGCGCCCTGCTTTGCGGCTCGCTCTGCGGCTGCGGTCCGCAAAATATGGCGGATGGGGCGGCTGAAAGCTTGCCTGTCGGCGGAAAGGATGCAGGCAATATCACGCCCGGCGGAGACGGCTCCGACCTTTGGCTTGTGGGATTCGGCTGCGCGGAGATTGTTCCCGACGACTATGATCCGGCTACCGACAGTTTCGGCGGCACATATTATATCGCCGGCTACCGCAACGACAATGTTGCGACCGGGATGCTCGACCCCCAGTATGCGCGCGCCGCCTACATATCGGACAAGCGCGGTACGTCGATTGTGGTTGCCGCGGTCGACTGCGTGGGGCTGCTAAAGTCGTTTGTCGACGAGATAAAGGCCGGACTTGCCGATATTATAAAGGAATACAATCTCGCCGCAATACACATAGCCTCGACGCATACCCACGCGGGCATAGATACGCTGGGGCTGTGGGGACCGGTCGGTCGCGACGGCAAAAACAAGGCGTTCATGGAAAAAGTAAAGCTCAGCACACAGCAGGCCATCCGCGCCGCTTGCGAGTCGGCGCGTGACGGGCGACTGTATTACGGCAAAGCCGACACCGGCGACCTGCAGCGCGACTCGCGCCCGCCCTATATTTACGACACTCATGTCCACAGGTTCAGGTTCGAGCCGGCAGACGGCTCGCCCGGCCTGCAAATTATAAGCTACGACGCGCATCCCGAGGCGCTGCGAAGCGAAAACAGCCGCGTGAGCGCCGATTTCCCCTGCTACATGAGCCGCAAAATAAAGAAGGAGACCGGCGACGACTTTATATTCATTGCCGGCGCGGTCGGCGGGCTTATATCGACACAGCGGCAGCGTGACCCCTCGGGCGCCGAGTATCCGCTCGAGCAGGACGTGGCCATTGTCGGCGAGCGGCTGGCCGGGTGCGTCTTGTCGATCGGCGACGAGGTAAAGCTCGAGCCGAAGATAACCGACAAAACGCACTATTTTAATGTAAACCTTGACAACAAGGTGTATATACTGCTATCATCACTTGGAGTGCTTGATGCCAAACCTGTGTCGGGCGGGGGAAACTACGGGCTCGCGCTCCAGACGCAGGCCTCGCTGCTTTCGCTCGGCGGGATAAACATCGCGCTTGTGCCGGGCGAGCTGTTCCCCGAGCTTGCATACGGCGGAACTGTTGGCGATGCAGCCGCAAACCCCGACGCCAAGCCTTACAGAACGCTTGTCGAGATAACGGGCGACAAAAACCTTCTCATCTGGGGGCTGTGCGACGATGAAGTCGGCTATATAGTCGCGCCAAACGATTTTTTCCTCGACCCCGAAAATCCCTATTTTACACAGGGTTACGACAAATTGGGCAGACGGCACTATGAGGAGACCAACTCGGTTGGTATCGAGATGTACTACCGTCTGGCACGGGCGTTTGAGGAGCTTGTTGGAAATTGATGCATGGGAAAGCACATGCGATTTGCCGGCAGAGCTGGGGATGTCCCAAACGCTGACATATCGCAGAACAATATGGGCTGCTTGGCTGTGGAAGCGCGGGTGAACTTTTGCACTATGGCACAGTATCTTGTCAGCGGTGGGAGTATAAAACATAGGAGAATGCGCAATTGGTTTTTCTGAAATCGTTTCACATGCTCACAAGGGAAGAGGACGAGGATTTTTTCGACGTTAACTCTCCGACATTTAAGACAAAAAATCACCGCACCGTTTACACAACGCGCTATCCGTTCGGGCTGTTCCGCGACCGGGAGCTGCCCAATTTTGAGTTTTCAGACATCACGATTTTCTGCGGTGACAACGGCAGCGGCAAAAGCACGATTTTAAACGTCATTGCCGAAAAACTGGGGCTGAAGCGCGACACACCCTACAACCGCAGCGATTTCTTTGACGATTACACGCAATTATGCAGCTACAAGCTCGCCGAGAGGCTACCGCCTGACAGCAGGATAATAACAAGCGACGATGTGTTTGACAAAATCCTCGACATCCGCCGCATAAACGAGGGGATCGACAACAGGCGCGCACAGCTTATCGAGGAGTTTATCAGCGAAAAGAGCAAAGCTACTGCCGAACCGAATCCGCTCCGCGGGCTGGACGATTTCGAGCGGTGGAAAAATATATCTGACGCACGAAGAAGAAGCTCAACGCAGTCGCAATATATACGCTCAAGGCTGATGCACAATTTGCGGGAGCGCTCCAACGGTGAGAGCGCGCTGGCATTTTTCGTCGATGCGATTTCATCGAGCGCGCTTTATCTGCTCGATGAGCCCGAGAATAGCCTGTCGCCGACAAATCAGCTTCATCTTAAATACTTCATCGAAGACTGCGTCCGCAGTATCGGATGCCAGTTTATAATCTCCACCCATTCGCCGTTTCTTCTGTCGCTGCGGCGCGCGAAGATATACGATATAGACTCAGTACCCCCGCGCGTATGCCGATGGACAGAGCTTGAGGGCGTGCGCGCCTACCGCGACTTTTTCGAGGAACATAAAGACCAGTTTACTATCTGATACATAAGCATTTTAAAAGGGAGAACCAAGCGGCACCTGCCGCGGCAAAAAGCAATGAAGCAATATCTTAGAAAATCGCATATCACATTAGTCTCAATCTTTGCTGCACTGACTGTGACACTATTGGCTATGCTGCTGCTTGCATCCGGCTGTGCGCCCGAAGGCGGGACGGAACCGGACACCCAGACTGTAACCGAAACCGAAACAGCCGAGCAAAATGATGCCGTAAAGCCGCCTTACAGGGAAGCCACGCCCGAGGAAGCAGAGAAATATCCGAAGGTGACAAACCTGCCTACGCTGTACATCAACCTCGACGGAGGCATAAATAAGAACAAGATTACAAAAGAGCAGTATCTGCCCGCCACATACACGCTGGTAGTGGACGACGGCGTGGGCATATACGAGCAGCCGCTCGAGATAAAGGGCAGAGGAAACTATTCGTGGTCGTTTGTTCAAAAGCCATATACAATCAAACTCGCCAAGAGGACCGACCTGCTCGGCATGGGAGCGGCGCGCACATGGGTGCTCGTGACCACCTACAGCGATAAAACCCTGCTGCGAAACTACCTGACTTTGAATCTTGCCGTCGACATCGGCTTGCAGTATTCGGTTGAAGCCAAATATGTCGACGTTTATATAAACGGCAAATATAACGGTCTTTATGTTTTGACCGAAAAAATTCAAATCCACGACGAACGGGTGGACATCAACGAGTACGTCGACGGCCTGTTCGAGATAGAGGTCGACTGGCGGCACAACTACCGGTGCGACTACTGTATTAAACTGAAAAGCGGTGCACATGTTATGTATAAGCAGGCGGATGTCGAGGACATAGGCGAAGAAAAGAAAAAAGAGCTGCTCAAGCAGTTTCGGCTCACGCTTACCGTCGCCGACAAGGCAATGAGAAAAGGATACAGTGAGTTTTCAAAGTATATCGACGTGCCCTCGTTTGTCGACTGGTATATAGTCAACGAGTTTGTGAAAAACTTCGACTCGGGCTTTACGACAAGCTGCTATTGCTATATCAAAAACGGCATATTATACATGGGCCCGCCTTGGGATTATGATACCTGTCTGGGCAACCAGAACGCGGCGACCTGCCTTTACCCCGAAGGCTATCATGTCCGCACGTCGCCATGGTTTTCGGCTCTGATGGACGACCCGGTATTCTTCCGCAAGGTTTGCGAGCGCTGGACAGAGCTGCGCAACGCCGGCGTGTTCGACAAATTCCTTTCCGATATATACGATATACCGGAAAACGTGATAGCACAGTCGGAGCAGATGACGCACAAGCACTACCGCCACAAGCTGAAAAGCACCGAGCTTCGCGGCAACCTGTCGAAATTTACATTTAAAGAAGAGCTCGACTATATGTACGACTGGGTCGAAAAGCGAATAAAGTGGCTTGACAGCGAGTGGAAACTCGATTGAGCGTATTGACATAAAAGGTCGAGTATTATATAATTAAAAGAAACAATTTTATGTGAAGGATAAGTTTAGGATATGGCACAGGAAAAGCGCCTTGTTGAGGAAATCACACCGATGTCGGTGGATTTCGCGCAGTGGTACACTGATATATGCAAAAAGGCCGACCTTGTTGACTACTCGTCTGTCAAAGGCTGCATGATTATCAGGCCTTACGGGTATGCAATATGGGAGCTGATGCAGGGGATTCTCGACAAAAGGTTCAAAGAACTGGGCCACGAGAACGTTTACATGCCCCTGTTTATTCCCGAGTCGCTGCTCAACAAGGAGAAAGAGCACGTCGAAGGTTTTGCACCCGAGGTAGCGTGGGTGACGCGCGGCGGCAGCGAGGAGCTGACCGAGCCGCTTTGCGTGCGCCCGACTTCGGAGACGCTGTTCTGCGAGCATTACGCCAACATAATAAAGTCTTGGCGTGATTTGCCGAAGCTTTATAACCAGTGGTGTAACGTTGTGCGCTGGGAGAAGACTACCCGGCCGTTTTTGCGCAGTCGTGAGTTTTTGTGGCAGGAAGGTCACACGATGCATGCCACCGCCGAGGAGGCGATTGAGGAAACGCTGTGCATGCTCAACGTTTACGCAGAGTTTCACGAAAAGGTGCTTTCAATCCCGGTTATCAAGGGACGCAAGACCGACAGCGATAAATTTGCGGGTGCTGAGGCTACTTATGCCATAGAAGCGCTCATGCATGACGGAAAATCGCTTCAGGCCGCGACCAGCCACTATTTCGGCGACGGGTTTGCGCGCGCGTTCGGTATCCAGTATACCGACAAGGAAAACAAGCTTGTTTACCCGCACCAGACGTCGTGGGGCTGCACGACGCGCATGATAGGCGGGATAATCATGACGCATGGCGACGACAGCGGGCTCGCTTTGCCGCCTGCCGTCGCACCGATACAGGTTATAGTGATACCGGTCGCGATGCATAAGCCCGGCGTGGTGGAAAAGGCGACCGAAATTGCCGACAGGCTGCGCCACGCGGGTATCCGCGTGAAGGTCGACACAAGCGACTACAGCGCCGGTTGGAAGTTTGCCGAGTATGAGATGAAAGGCGTGCCGGTGCGACTTGAGATTGGCCCGCGCGACATCGAGGCCGGCCAGTGCGTGCTTGTCACGCGCCATAACCGCGAGAAAACCGTTGTGTCGCTCGATGCGATTGTGGAGGCTGCAAAAGAGCGGCTCGAGGCGGTGCGGACGGGCCTTTACGAGAAAGCGCTCGCCAACCGCAACACACATACCTACGATTGTAGGACGATAGACGAGATAAATTCCTCGCTCGCCGAGCATGGCGACGGGTTCGTGCGTGCGATGTGGTGCGGCGACGAGGGCTGCGAAGACGAAGTCAAGGTCCGAACGGGCGTCGGCTCGCGCTGCATACCGTTTGAGCAGGAGAGCATCTCCGATACCTGCGTGTGCTGCGGTGAGCCTGCAAAGCATCTCGTGTATTGGGCAAATGCTTATTGATGATTGAGTTGTGGGGGAACGACGTGGAGAACTTTGCGAAAAAGTTCTCCACATCCCCCAAAAACTTTTGTGCCGTTATTTTTGCCGGATTGTGCACAGTTTTTCGCAACAATACGCATCTTAAGCTATGCCGTTCCGACTTACACCGCCGGCAAAACAGCCGATTTTTAAAACGGCACCAGCACCCCGCACCGCGTAAAGAGACGCACGCCCGACAGTCGGCTGCGTTTAAATTTAAAGCATTTTGCCGTGCGAAGCCTTGTCCGCCGCAAGCATCGCCGGCGGCATTTACATATAAAATATAAAAACTTAAAATAATCAGTAGCAATAAGCGGAGACAAAGAAAGTTCTTTGCTTTCGGTCTCCGGAGGTAATAGATGGCCGAACTTGTACGCCTGCAAAAATATATAGCCGACTGCGGGCTGATGTCCCGCCGCGCGGCCGAAGAAGAAATTAGACGCGGAAACGTGACCGTCGGCGGAGTAGTGGCGCATCTGGGCGACAAAGTCGAGGTCGGAGGCTCGGGCAATGCGCTGACCGAGGTCAGGCTGCGCGGTCAGCTCGTGGAGCGCAGGTCACAGCGGCATGTGACCGTCATGCTCAACAAGCCGCGCGGATATGTGACCACCATGTCCGACGAGTTTGGACGCCCCTGTGTCGCGGAGCTTGTCTCGGACGTCGGCGTCCGTGTTTATCCGTGCGGGCGGCTCGACTATGACTCGGAGGGGCTGCTAATTTTGACCAGCGACGGCGATCTCTGCCACAAGCTCACCCATCCGAGCTTTGAGATACCGAAAACATATATTGTAAAGCTCGGCAAGGCAGTCACGCCCGAGCAGCTTGCCGCGCTCAACCGCCCGATGGAGGTTGACGGCGAGCGCTACAAGGCGGCGCGCGCCGAGATTGTGACACTGCGTAAAAACGAAACGGTGCTTCGCATGACATTGCGCGAGGGACGCAACCGCCAAATCCGCAAAATGTGCGAAAGTTTGGGACTGAATGTGCTGACGCTCAAGCGCGTGGCCATAGGCAGCCTCGAGCTTGGCAACCTCAAGCCCGGAAAATGGCGCAAACTCACGCCCACGCAGATTGCATATCTTAAAAAAGGTAAAAACTAATGCTGAAGATACTTTCCGTGCAGGACAAAGGGGAGCAGGAGCGGCTCTGCGCGCTTTGCAGTACAGAGTATTTGCCGGAAGCGCTTGCTTATGCCGGATATGACGACGACGATAACTTCGCGTGCATAGCACAATTTACTATTAGAGCCGGCTATGTGGAGCTGCGCAGCCTGGCGTCTGTGTCCGGCACCCCCGAAAACGAGGACGTGCTGCTGCTGTGCGGGCGCGCGGCGCTGAATTTTGCGTATACAATAGGAATAAGACAGGCGCGCTGCAGCCTTCCGGCTGAAAAATATATGCCGCTATACAGAAAAATTGGCTTTATGCCCGAGGGCGACCGGATGACATGCGACCTCGGCAAGCTGTTTGAAAACCACTGCTGCTGATGCGCCCCTTTATTTCATAAATTTAAGGAAGCGATAAAAAATGCCAAGCGATTTTGTACGCGAAAACCACACGCTGCTTTGCGATTATTACGAGCTGACGATGGGCAACGGCTACCTGCTCTCGGGTTTCGGCGACCGCACCGCATATTTCGACGTGTTTTTTCGCACCATTCCCAACAACGGCGGATATGCGATTTTTGCCGGCCTCGAACAGGTAATCGAGTATATCGAAAATCTGCATTTCAGCGAAGAGGACATCGAATTTCTCCGCAGCAAGGGCGTTTTTGACGAGCGGTTCCTCGACTATCTGCGCAATTTCAAATTTACCGGCGATATATGGGCAATGCCGGAGGGCACGCCCATTTTCCCCGGTGAGCCGCTTATGATAGTGCGCGCGCCTGCAATCCAGGCGCAGTTTATAGAAACTTACGTTCTGCTCACGCTCAACCACCAGTCGCTTATCGCCACGAAAGCCAGCCGCATAGTGCAGGCGGCAGGCGGCAGGCCGGTCAGCGAGTTCGGCTCTCGCCGCGCACAGGGCGCCGACGCCGCGATACTCGGTGCACGAGCCGCATATATAGGCGGATGCACCAGCACAGCCTGCACCATAGCGGATTCGAGATTCGGAGTGCCGGCGACCGGAACCATGGCCCACTCGTGGGTGCAGATGTTCGACGACGAGTTTACGGCATTCGATGTCTATTGCAAGCTTTATCCGGACAATCCGACATTGCTTGTCGACACATATAATGTGCTGTCGAGCGGCGTTCCGAACGCTATAAAAGCCTTTAAAAAGCACGGTATCACCAAATGCGCGGTGCGTTTGGACTCGGGCGACATAACCTATCTGTCACGCAAAACGCGCAAAATGCTCGACGACGCGGGGCTGCACGAATGTAAAATAATCGCCTCCAACTCGCTTGACGAATATGTAATCCGCGACGTCCTCGCCCAGGGCGCGTGCATCGACGCTTTCGGCGTGGGCGAGCGGCTTATAACCTCAAAGTCGGATCCGGTGTTCGACGGCGTTTACAAACTTGTCGCAATCGAAGACGAAGCCGGCAATGTCATCCCCAAAATAAAGGTCAGCGAGAATCCCGCAAAGATTACAAACCCGCATTTTAAGAAGGTCTACAGGCTTATCGAAAACCATACCGGAAAGGCAATAGCCGACCTTATATGCATCCACGACGAGGTAATCGATACCGCGTGGCCTCTGACGATTTTCGACCCCGACTACACATGGAAACGCAAGACGCTGACCGACTTTACAGCGGTCGAGCTGCTCAAGCCCATATTCAAGGACGGCAAATGCGTTTACAGCAAACCCTCGCTCGAGGAGATATGCAAATACCGCGAGGAGCAGCTTGAGCTGCACTGGGACGAAGTCAAGCGGTTTGAAAACCCGCACAACTACTATGTCGATTTGTCGCAGAAACTGTGGGATCTCAAGCATGACATGTTGAGGAGCAACAGATAAGGTGCCGGCCGGCACGGTAAGCTATTGCAGCATGAGAGCAAAACGTCCGCTGTAAAGCACAGACGAAAGACGTAATCTTTGCCCCACAGCGCTCAAGAGTATTTGCGGGGCTGTGGGGAAGTTTTCTAAAGAATCTATCCACAAATAAACATTCTGCCGGAGGGGAGCTATCCCCTCCGCACGCAATCCCTGATTTCCAATAAATTTCACGCAAACAGGAGTAAAGCAATGATACAAAAGCCGCGCGGCACCATCGATATAATGCCTGAAGAGATGCCGTACTGGTACAAAATTGAACAGACCGCGCGAAAGGTCTCCGCGCTGTACGGATTTTCGGAGATCAGAATCCCGACTTTTGAAAACACCGAGCTGTTCGCGCGCGGTGTAGGCGATACCACCGACATTGTCCAAAAAGAGATGTATACATTCACCGACCGCGAGGGAAGGTCGCTGACACTGCGCCCCGAGGGCACCGCCGGCGTCGCACGTGCCGTTATCGAAAACGGCCGCTGCTCCGATGCCATGCCGCTCAAGCTCTTTTACATCATCAACTGTTTCAGATACGAAAAACCGCAGGCCGGCCGAAGCCGCGAATTCTACCAATACGGCGCCGAGCTGTTCGGCTCCGACTCGCCGGCCGCCGACGCCACGATTATAGCGCTCGCCAAAGCTGTTATAGAGGGAATCGGCATAACAGGCACCGAGCTGCACATCAACTCCATCGGCTGCCCCGACTGCCGGCCCGAATATCACAGCAAACTGCGCGAGTTCTTTACCTCAAACGAGGCTGCGCTTTGCCCCACCTGCCGCGAGCGGCTCAAAACCAACCCGTTGCGCATCCTCGACTGCAAAAATGAGGACTGCCAAAAGCTCACCGAAGGCGCGCCCAAGGTGATTGACTGCCTCTGCGCGCCCTGCGCAGAGCATTTCGAGTCCCTCAAATCCTACCTTGCCGCCTCGGGCATCGATTATATCGTCAACCCCACCATAGTGCGCGGCCTCGACTACTACACGCGCACTGTGTTCGAGTTTATATCCGATAAAATCGGCGCACAAAGCACAGTCTGCGGCGGCGGCCGCTACGACGGGCTCATAAAACAGCTCGGTGGGCCCGCACTGCCCGGCATAGGCTTTGCGATGGGTATGACAAGGCTGATACTCGCCATGAAAGCCTGCGGGGTAGAGCTGCCCGGCAGCTCAAAACCCCGGCTTTACATCGCGCCCATGGGGGAGGCGGCGCAAAGGGAGGCGCTTTGCCTCACCACAAAGCTCCGCGAGGCAGGTATCCACGCCGAGTGCGACATCGTCGGCCGCTCGCTGAAATCGCAGATGAAATATGCCGACAAAATAGGCGCAAAATATACGCTCATTGTCGGCGAGGCGGAGCTGGAATCCGGGACCGCCATCCTCAAAAACATGGAAACCGGCGAGCAATCGGAGACTGGTGTTCGGGACATTGACGCACTGCGCCGCCTGCTTGTGTAAAAGCGGGCAGCGCCCGGCGCACTATAAATAGGGTGCGGTTTTCATGGCGGCGGGAAGACGCCCCCGCATGATATTATAGCGCATTGACCCGAAACACAAAAAAATTACGGAAAGTGATTGAGATATATGTCTGACCTGCTCACCGAAAAAGACAAACGCACAAAATATTGCGGAGAGTTCCGCGAAAGCGACGCCGGCAAGTGTGTCTGTGTCATGGGATGGGTACAACGCCAGCGCGACCTCGGCAGCCTGATATTCATTGACCTGCGCGACCGCACCGGTATCGTGCAACTCGCATTCGACGAAACAGTCGACAAAGAGATTTTCGACCTTGCATTCGGCATCCGCGCCGAGTATGTGCTCTGCGCGCACGGCACCGTCCGTATCCGCTCATCGATAAACCCCAACATACCAACGGGTAAAGTTGAAATACTTGTCGACGAATTGAAGATTCTTTCGACCGCGCATACCCCTCCGTTCGAAGTTGTCGAAAACAGTCCGGTAAAACCGGAGCTGCGGCTTAAATACCGCTATCTCGACCTGCGTCGCCCAGACCTTCAGCGCAACATAATCGCGCGTTCAGAGATAACCTCGATAGCGCGCGAGTATTTCAAGGCGCAGGGCTTTGTCGACATAGAAACCCCCTGCCTGATAAAACCCACGCCCGAAGGCGCGCGCGACTATCTTGTCCCCAGCCGTGTGCATCCCGGCAAGTTCTATGCCTTGCCGCAGTCGCCACAGCTTTACAAGCAGCTTCTCATGCTGTCGGGCTTTGACCGCTATTTCCAAATCGCGCGCTGCTTCCGCGACGAGGATTTGCGTGCCGACCGGCAGCCGGAGTTTACGCAAATCGACCTTGAGATGTCGTTTGTTACGCAGGACGACGTTATAGAGGTCGTCGAAGGCTTTTTGGCCGAGCTGTTTTACAAGTTCAAAGGCATCCAGCTGTCGCTGCCGCTGCCCCGTATGACCTATGCGGAGGCGATGGAGCGATTCGGCTCGGACAAACCCGACCTGCGGTTCGGCATGGAGCTGTGCAATATTTCGGACATCGCAGCCGGCTGCGGATTCAGAGTGTTCGCGCAGGCTGTCCAGAGCGGCGGCTCGGTTCGCGGCATAGTCGCAAAAGGCGCGGCGGCTTCGCTTTCGCGCAAGGACATTGACGCGCTTACCGAGTTTGTCAAGCTCTATAAAGCTAAAGGGCTTGCATGGTATAAAAACAGCGGCGGCGAGATTTCCTCGTCATACGCAAAGTTCCTCACCGAAGAGGAAAACACGGCAATTGTCGAGAAAATGGGCATCGAGGACGGCGACGTTGCGTTCATAGTCGCCGACAGCGACATGGTGGTGTTCGAATCGCTCGGCGCGCTGCGCTGCGAGCTTGCAAAGCGGCTGGGACTGATAGAACGCGGCGAGTACAAGCTGTTGTGGGTCACCGACTTCCCGCTGCTCGAGTACAGCGAGGAGGACGGCCGCTACTATGCAAAGCACCATCCCTTTACAATGCCTAAACCCGAGGATTTGCCGCTGCTTGAAACCGACCCTGGAAAGGTTCGCTCGGTCGCATATGACATAGTCGTAAACGGCTCGGAGATTGGCGGCGGCTCAATCCGCATCCATTCACATGAAATACAAAACAGGATGTTCCGCGCGCTCGGACTTTCGGAGGAAGAGGCGGAGGAAAAATTCGGATTTTTGCTTGAGGCGTTCAAGTACGGCACGCCGCCGCACGGCGGGCTGGCGTTCGGGCTTGACAGGCTGGTTGCGACCATGCTTGAGCTCGACGACATACGTGATGTAATAGCCTTCCCGAAGGTGCAAAACGCCTCCGAGCTGATGACCGGCTGCCCGTCCCCCACCGATGACCAGGCTCTCGCCGAGCTTGGCATCACCGTCGTCGACGAGGAGTAATATCAAAAAATAAAAGCTGCAGCCTGCAAGCAACCGGCTTTGCAGGGCTGTAGCTTTTTGTTTGCCGGCGAAAAAGTACTCTACAAAGAGGCGATTTTTTCGGCTACCTCTTCGGGCGAAAGGTTCGAGGTGTCAATTTTAGTTGTGTCAAGCGAGTTGTAAAGCGGAAGCCGCTCCATGCCTCTTGCGAGTATATCGTGCGCGCGAAGGCCGGACTCGATGTCGACGCGCAACCGCCGCTCGAGTGCCTCTGGCGTGCAGACAAGTGAGATGGCGAGAACATTGCAAGAAGATGTGTCAAGCCGCGAGAGTATATAATCTATAATGCTTTGCTGGTGCATGACCCAGCAGAAAACAATGTTTTTATAGGCGCTGCAGCGGATGAAATTGTTTAACAGATAGCAGATGTTGTCCAGAACCATCCGTTTTGTTTCCTCGGTCACAACAAACGGGTGCGAGTCCCAGCACCAGTCACCGTCGAGAAACACCGAGTTTGAAAGTTTAGTTTTAAGTATTTGACAGGCGGTCGTTTTACCGACGCCCATTGTACCGCCGATAAGATACAGCTTTTTCTTTTCGCTCATTTTTCCGAAAACCATTGTCACACGGGTTTTTGCCTTTAAATTATATCATAACTGCCGCCGAAATGATACAAAGTAAACAGCCGAAACCGCGTTTTTTGCGATTTCGGCTGTCTTTATATGGCCCGCCCGACAGGACTCGAACCTGTGACCATCGGAATCGGAATCCGGTACTCTATCCAGCTGAGCTACGGGCGGAAATTGTCCCGAAGGGAGCACGTCCTTTATTATACCACAACACGGCCAGATTGTAAACACCTTTATATGAATTTGTGGCCGAAAAACGATCCCTTCGAGAGCCTGCCGCGAATGTTCCGCCGCCGAACATGGAAAATGACGGTGCAATTTAGTCGATTTGTCATGCCGCGTCGGCAGCCGAGAGGCGCTGGCGCGATTTTTTCGCCGTCAGCACAAAAACATCGCGTCGCCGAACGAGAAAAACCGATAGCGTTCTTTTATTGCTTCGGCATAGGCGTGCAATATAATCTCGCGCGACGCGAAGGCCGAGACCAGCATCAGCAGCGTGCTTTCCGGCAGGTGAAAATTCGTAATCAGCGCGTCGGTCGCCTTGAATTTGTAGCCCGGATAAATGAAAATATCGGTGTCGCCCGACATCGGCCGGACAATGCCGCGCTCGTCGGCTGCCGATTCGAGCACACGGCAGGAGGTCGTGCCCACGGCGATAATCCGCCCGGCGCGGTTGTTGATGGCATCGGCGGCCGCCTGCGACACCGAAAAATACTCGGAGTGCATGACATGGTCGGCCACCCGCTCCTCTTTGACCGGACGGAAGGTGCCAAGCCCGACATGCAGCATCACCGGCACGATGACAACGCCCATCGCGCGGATTTTTTCGAGCAGCTCGACGGTGAAGTGCAGCCCGGCGGTCGGCGCCGCAGCCGAGCCGCGCTCGCGTGCATAGACAGTCTGGTAGCGCCCGCGGTCCTCCAGCTTTTTGGTGATATAGGGCGGCAGAGGCATCTGCCCGATTTCGTCGAGCACCGCGTAAATGTTATTTCCCTCATAGCGAAATTCCAGCAGGCGCACGCCGTCCTCGCCGATGCCGATGACCTCGGCCGAAAGCAGCGGCCTGCCGTCGGGTGCGGTGCCATAGTCAATGATATTGCCGACGGTCGCACGGCGGCCCGGCCTGACAAGCACCTCCCAAACGTCGCCTGCAGTGCGGCGCAGGAGCACGGTTTCAATCTGCGCGCCGGTGCCGCGCCTTGTGCCCATCAGCCTTGCGGGGATAACGCGGCTGTCGTTTATAACAAGCACGTCGCCCGGGTTAAGATAGTCGGTTATATCGCGGAAAATGCGGTGTTCGATTGTGCCGGTGTTGCGGTTCAAAACCATAAGCCGCGAGCTGTCCCGCGGTGTGGTGGGCGTCTGCGCGATAAGCTCCTCGGGCAAATCAAAGTAAAAGTCGCTTTTTTTAAGGTCGGTTAGTATTTTTTTCTGCATTTGACATTAACCAAAATTATAAATTGATTAAGGCGGCAACCGCCGCCGTCAAAATTATGTATGCGAGCCGAAAACGCGTCTGACCGCCTCGAGATAGCCGTAGCCATACAGGTCGTCGGGCTGCAGATAGCTAGTCTCGGTCCACTCGTTCCAGCTGTTTATGGTGACAAGCGGCACAGGCAGGGAGGGGTGGGTGTCCACATACTCTTTTGCCATGCGCAAGCCTTCCTCAAACGCCTCGGGCGTGTTGCCGCGCACAATGCCCGGCCGAAACGAGGTAAAGCGCGGGTTGTTGTCCCAGCCGACAGAGATGTGGGGAAAGTAAGGCGTGCCCTCATAGTCGCGGTCGATGCGCTCCCACTCGCGACGGACATCCGCAAGAATTTCGCGATAGTCGCGGTCGATGTTCACAAAGTGCACGAACTGGTAGTGGCTGATGCTGTCGAATCCGAGCAGCTTGACAGCGTCGCGTGTGCTGCCTTGTGCATTCGTGTCCACACCGCTGAGATTTACCGCATGCTCGCTCCAGGCAGTCAGCTGCAGATGCAGTCCGGCATATCCGGCCCGCGCGGTCATATCGCGGAAGTTGTCCAGCGCGCGGCGGGTCTCATCGACCCCGCCCAGCCCGCGCACGAGGTTGTGAAGGTCGTATATCATGAATACCGGGCAGCCGTCAATCTTGTAGTAATTGGGCTGCGAAAAGAACTTCTCGATGAGCCGGCGGCAAATGACGTCAAAGTTGCGGCGGTCGACCGCCCCGTCCCAAATTACAGTCGATTGGTCGTCGGAGTTGCGGATATCCCAGGTGTAGTTTACCGAGTGGTTTGCCCACATGAGATAAAACTTCATTCGGGAGTTGTTTTTCGCTTTGAGAAATCCGTCGCAAAGGCAGTTTTCAAGGAAAGGTCGGCCATCGTACCAGTACCAGTCGTAGATAAAAGTGTTTACGCCATGGTCGGCTGCTGCCGAAATCTGCATCTCCATTACATACGGGTCGGCCTCGTTTACATAACCCCAGACGGGCTTTCGCGGCCAGTTATGGTCGGGGAACTTTTTCGTCGCGTTTTTGACCGACTGCCATTCGCCTATCCCCTCGGGCCAGAAAATGCGCGTCCGTGGCTCGTCGCCGGTATATGCGGGCCAGATGTAGGCGGCAACATCGTATTTTTTCATGAGTATTGCCTCTCCAGTTGATATATTTTTGTCTTGCCGTAAGCGGGTATTACGGCGCTTTTGAGCTTGCCGGTTGATTTGCGGACGTGTATGCCTTTATGTTTCGGCGCCCGCGCCAGTTGCGCGAAAACGCCCGGATGCATCTCATGCGACTAATTGCGGTTGAGAGGGCCATAGAAACATAGTTTCCCGTTATGTTCCCAAAATCACCGCGCGTGGATGTAAAAATATAAGAAACTTTCACGCCGCGCTTGACAAAACGGGACAGATATGGTATGCTGATGGATAACAAATCACGATAGAGGCGCGGTTTCCGATATTATGCCGCGGCGAGGTTCTCCGGAACCGTTTGAGCCGCGAGCGGAGGGCGGAACCGCCGAAAACGTGCCGGCACCGGAGCGCCGCGCGTTTGGGCCGCTTAGCGAAAGCGAGTGGACTGTCATCGACAAGGGAAGTTTGTCCAAGCAGTTACTTTATAGGACATCTTCCTGATGTAACATATACTGTTACTGTGTTGATGGAGAGCTATCATGTATATATTTAGATGGTACAATCGCATTTCGCGATTATATCGCTATATTATATCACATGAAAAGCCGGAAATCAACCGGCTTTTATCTTTTTTACCCGATAATTCTGAGTTTGAGGTGGCGTATATTATGAAACTGAGCAAACCGACGGTGTTCAAAGGTTCTGCAGTAGCTGTTGTCACACCCATGAAAGACGGCAAAGTCGATTTCGATTCGCTGGGCAAGCTTATCGACTGGCAGATAGAGCAGGGTACCGACGCTATAGTCGCGGTCGGCACAACCGGCGAGGCTTCTACCCTGACGGACGAAGAGCATCGCGCGGTGATAAAATATGCCGTTGAGCATACCGCAGGCCGCGTGCCGGTCATCGCCGGCACAGGCGCAAACGACACAGACTATGAAGTGTCGCTCTCGCGCTATGCCTGCGAGGTCGGCGCCGACGCGCTGCTGCTTGTCACGCCCTACTACAACAAAACCACGCAAAAGGGGCTTATAAAGCACTTCTTTGCTGCCGCCGACGCGTCCAGCAAACCTATTATCCTCTACAATGTCCCTTCCCGCACGGGCATGAGCATCGCTCCGGAAACCTACAAGGAGCTGTCAAAGCACGAGCGCATCGTGGCAACCAAAGAAGCATCGGGCAACATCAGCCAGATAGCGCAGACAATCGCGCTGTGCGGCGAGGATCTTGCCGTCTACAGCGGCAACGACGACCAGATCACGCCCATCATGTCGCTGGGCGGGCTGGGCGTCATCTCGGTCGTGGCAAATATAATGCCCAGGGAGACCCATCTCATCACAAAATACGCGCTTGAAGGCAACTTTGCCGAAAGTGCAAGGCTCCAGCTCGAGCTGCTCGACCTCATCAACGCGCTGTTTGTCGAGGTCAACCCGATACCCGTCAAGGCGGCGATGGGGCTGCTCGGTCTTTGCTCGCCGGAGATAAGGCTTCCGCTCTGCGAGCCCGAACCCAAAACAATTGATCTTTTGCGCGACGTGCTGAAAAAGCACGGTCTGCTGAAAGAGTGACCGCAAACCTACATACCAAAATGGCGCATGCGGCGCCGGAAGTCAAAAACAGCCGGCAGGTAGCGGAGACGCGCTCTCCAGCCTCCGCCGGCATGGAAGGTAAGGGAAGAGTTATGAAACTGATTATAGTGGGCGCCTGCGGGCGCATGGGCAAAGCGGTCGCGGAGGCGGCAGAACGCTCGGGCATCACAGTCGCCGCGGGCGTGGATATCAACGCCGCCTCGGCGCCGCTTACATACAAATACCCTATATATGAAAAGCCGAGCGACTTCACCGGCTCGGCCGATGTGCTCATTGACTTTTCGCACCATACAGCACTCGAGGGTGTCTTGAGATTCGCGCACGAGCGCAGGATGGCAGCGGTTATAGCAACAACCGGTCACACCGGTCAGGAGCTTGAGCTGATGCGCGAAGCCTCGTCGATGATACCGATATTCTACAGCCGCAACATGTCGCTCGGCGTCAATTTACTGCTCGAGCTGGTCAAAACCGCAGCCTCGGCGCTTGGTGCGGAATATAATATCGAGATTGTTGAGGAGCACCACAAACACAAGCTTGACGCTCCGAGCGGCACGGCGCTAATGCTGGCCGAAGCGGCGACAGAAGGCTTGCGCTCAGCCGAAGGTGAAGATTACAAGCCCCAGCTCGTCACCGAGCGCGCGTCCCGCCGCGCCGAGCGTGAGGCGCACGAGATTGGCATCCACTCGGTGCGTGGAGGCAGCATCGTTGGCGAACACGAGGTGATTTTCGCGGGCCAAAACGAGGTGATCAGACTGTCACACAGTGCAGCCTCGCGCGAGGTGTTTGCCGACGGCGCAATAAAGGCCGCGGCGTTTATAATCGGCAAGCCCGCGGGGCTGTACGATATGCGGGATCTGGTATCGATGCCGCGATAAAGGGAATATACGGCGCAATATAGCGCTACAAAAACCGGCATAATGCCGGTTTTTTGCGTGCTTCGTATCGCTGTGGCATAAGCGGATACGTTTTTGAAGTTGTAGTGTGCCCGCAAGTGATAAAGTAGCCGCGCGGTGCTGCGCAGTCGCCGACGGCACAAAGTGAAAGAGCACAAGGCGGAAGGCACACCCTCCCCAAAAAACCCGAATCGCGGGAATACGGGGGCGTCGAATGCTCCCGGCGCATCCCACGGCAGCCACGCATGTCATAGAAAAAACACCCTCGCCGCATACAAGGCTACATGTCTTTTAGCAAAACACCGGCCAGTCGGTTGAAGGACAGCGCAGTTTATTTTTTCGACAAATCTGACAATGCAAGCGCGCGGGCGGCGGCTTCAAAACGCTTGAGCGCCTCACCGATAAACTTGTCGCGGTGCCGGATATATATAATAGCGCGCGACAGCGACAGACCTTTTATCTTAAACGTCGCGAGCCGCCCCTCCTCAATGGCGCCCCCCACAAGTCCCAGCGGCAGCGCAGATATGCCGAATCCCTGTGCCACTCCTTCGATTAGCGCCTCGGTGGACACGCTCTCCCACAGCGGCTCCGCGGTCAGCCCCATCAACGAAAGCGCATTGTCGAGCAGCTCACGCGTACCGCTGCCATGTTCACGCAAAAGGAGAGGCTGCTGCACAAACTCTGCCGCCGCCACGACTTTATCCGACGCAAACGGATGTGAGGGCGCGCAGACCGGCACAATAGCGTCGTCGAACAGCTTTTCTGCGACAATCAGCTGGCTGTGCGGCGCACCCTCGATAATCCCGCAATCCAGCGAACCGTCCAAAATACCTTTTTCAATCTCGTCCGACGGCGCAATGAAAAGCCTTACCTCGCTCCCGTACGAGCGTATGACGCGCGGCATGTAACGCGTGCCAACCGTAATGCTTGCACCGGCACGTAGCGGCAGCTCGTCGCCCGGCTGTTTCATACCGAGCTCAAGCTCTTCAAACAGCTTCGTTATATGCACCGCATAGCTGTAAAACCGCTCGCCTTCGGGCGTGATAACAAGCCTTCGCCCAAGCCGCTCGAAAAGCCTGACGCCATAGTAATTTTCAAGCTCGCGCAGCGCCACGCTCACCGACGGCTGTGATATAAACAGCTTCTCGGCCGCGTCGGTAGCGCTCCCGGTTTCCGCAAGCGCGCAGAAAATCCTGAGATTTCTGAGCGTCATGCTACCCCTCCTTATAATGCAAAGGCTATCATTTCGATAATATTATAGTATTTTACATTCACTCCGTCAAGAGTTATAATATAATTAAAGGAGTGATAATTTGCTTGACAAATTGAAAGAAGAGCACAGAGTCGCCCTGCCGGAAAAACCGGCGGGCGGCAAGAGGCTCTCCCGACTTTTGGAGCTGTTCTGGCTTACGTTTCGCATAAGCGCCGTCACGCTTGGCGGCGGATATGCCATAGTGGCGGTGATGAAACGCGAGTTTGTCGACAAGCGCGGCTGGCTCGACGAGCGTGAAATGCTGGATTACACCGCAATCTCGCAGTCGACTATAGGCCCGACAGCGGTAAACGCCTCGCTGCTTGCCGGACGCAAAATAGCGGGGACGCTTGGAGCGGCGGTTGCCGTGCTCGGTTCGGTGCTCCCCCCGCTAATCGTGATGACGTTTATGGCTTATTTTTATGCACTTATGGAGGGCAGCAGCCTCGTCCGCTCGGTGCTGGCTGGCATGCAGGCAGCCACCGCCGCGGTGATAGCCGACGCCGCAATCTCGCTTGGCATGTCGGTCTGGCGCATGGGCAGAGTATTCGCCGTCGTCGTCGCCGCCGTAACATTTGCGCTCGCAACATTTACGCCAATAAGCACATCTATATTAATACTCGGCGCCGGAGTGGCGGGCATAATACGCGTCGTGGCAAAGGGTGGAGCCGCGCGATGACTTTGATTCAACTATTTTTCTCGTTCCTTTATGTCGGGCTTTTCGCTATCGGCGGCGGATATGCTATCATACCGCTTATCGAGCAGCAGGTGGTCCAGCAGCACGGCTGGCTTACCGGCGTAGAGTTTGCCGATATACTTACCATTTCACAGCTGACGCCCGGACCCATAGCCCTCAACTGCGCGAGCTTTGTGGGCGCCCGGCTGGGCGGGATAGCCGGCTCCGTCATTGCCACATTCGCCTGTATTTTACCGGCATGTGTGGTTGTCGCCATACTTGCCTTGCTTTATGAAAGGCTACATAACCATCCGGTCTGGGCCGGTGCGCTCACCGGACTGCGCGGCGCGACGGTCGGCATGATAGCCGCCGCAGGCCTGTCCCTGTTTATCAAAGTAATACTGGCAGAGGGTGCAGCGTCTGTCCGTGTCATGGGTACGGCATTCGACCCGCTCGCGCTCGTGATATTTTTCGGCGCGCTGTATCTATTGCGCAGAAAGAAACTCGGCACCATGACGGTCATGCTCCTGTGCGGCGCGGTCGGCGTGGCGGGATATTTTCTGTCTCATCTTTTTGGCGGCTGAAAAAACAAAGGGGAAACGTATGTTGCGCTTTGGCGCGAGTACGTTTCCCCTTATTGTTTCACTTACTTGTTAAAACCAATACCACTAAGCCAACGGGAGCTCGGCAAGGTCGCGGCCGAGCCTGTTCTTTATGTACGGAATAACCTCTTCTCGGTCTATTCCGAGCACAAATGCAAACTCATCTTTTATTATGCGCAGCGCGGTGGCAAGCAGCTTCTCGTCTGAAGAGTAAAGCTTTCTGCGTTTTGTGGCAAGCTCGGCACGATAATCGGTGAGCGCAAGGATAATCCACAAAATATCGGCACGATTGCCGCCTTCGATAAGCTGATTAAATGTTTGTGCACGCAACTTGCTGTCCTCGATCCAGCTTGTGCCCGAGCTGGGCGCGCTGTCGATGGCGTGGAGCACTTCGCTTTTGGTAAGTACCGGGCGCATTTGCTCCACCAGCTCCGAATCGACGGGTACATAAGCGACCGAGCTTTCGTCGTAAACAGAGCGCAGCACATAATAGTCGGTTTTGTCATTACCGAACTCGAGCGGCGCAATATCGCAAATGCGGCAGATTCCACAGGTGCGATAGAGCACACACTCGCCAACCTCATGCGGAGGGCGAGCGCTCAGGCGTTCCATAGCGAATACCTCCCGGCAGTGGTAGCCAAGCCGCGGCTGCGGGTATCGGCTTTTATGGTGTAAGTAAATTTCACCCGGCTCAACCTCCCTATTTTATTCTACATATATATTATAACACATAGAGAGGCCGATTTCAAAGGTTAAAGTTAACAAAAAATGAAAATCATGCTGACAAAATATGGTCAATTGCGGGATAAATCGCCATAACTGCTCATATATTGCGCTTTTTGCCCGTTTTAAGGCTCGTATTCGGCGGCAAGCTGTGCATCGCGCTCAATCGCCTCGCGCAGCTGCTCGACACTGTCAAACTTTCGCTCCGGCCGCAAAAAATGCAGCAGGCTGACCTCGACCTCCACGCCGTAAAGGTCGCCGTCGAACCCGAACAGATGTGTTTCCATCGTCACCGTTTCGCTGTTTTCGACGGTAGGGCGCACGCCTATGTTTGCCACACCGCGATAAACCTTGTCGCCGATGGCGCAGGAGCAGACGTATACGCCGCGCCGCGGCTCAATCATGCCTTCCGGAAAGCGTTGGTTGATGGTCGGAAACCCGATATGCCGGCCGAGCCTCCGGCCCTGCTCAACGGGCAGACGCACCGCATATGGGCGGCCGAGCATAGCGGCGGCGTCGCGCGGTCTGCCTTCCGCAAGTGCGGCGCGTATCAGCGACGAGGAAACAATCACCTCGCGGCAGCCGTCGTCATCCCCCGGCTCGCCGCACAGCTTTGTGGTGACAGGCGGAAGCATGACGGCGCGCCCGCCGCACTCCTCCATCAGCGCGGCGAGCAGGGAAGCGTCACCTGCGCCGCCTTTTCCGAACCTGTAGTTGAAGCCGCAAACCGCGACGCGACAGCCCAGCTCCCCGACAAGCACCTCGCGCACAAAGCGTTCGGGTGGATAGTCGCGATACATGTCAAAATCCGCACAGACCACATCATCGCAGCCGGCGTCGCGCAGCAGCTCGCATTTATACTCAGGTGTGGTGAGCAGCGGCGTTGTGCCCGATTTGGTGCGGCCGTAAAAAGTCCAGGCAAGTGTCAACCCGCCGAATTTTTCGGCCTCGCGCTTTGCCGCGTCGATTATTGCCCTGTGACCGATATGCACGCCATCAAAATTGCCAAGTGCAACGGCGGAAGGCGTTATCCCGCCGTATGGTTTTTCATGCTCCATATTAAAGTCAATCACTTCGCAGATATTTTTAATAAATATTAATATGCCCGCAAAAAGCATGCAGCACCGCGAGACATCCGGTGCTCGGTCAATGCGGGCTAAAGTAGTGCGGGCAGTTGCGCGGATTTATATTTTTGTGCGCAAAAGCCCGATAAAGCAAAATCACGCCGCACGGGCGGCGTGAAATATGACGGTATAGCCGGCATCCGTCCGGTGAGGAGAGTCTCAGTGTGCGTCCCGGCTGAAAAAGCCAAACCGGACAAGCGGCACAGCCGAACAGAGGGACGGCATGTCCGCACAAGAAAATTCGGGCGGCATCACAGTCCCAAATAAGACTTTAGAAGAACGGTGAGAATCTCGTCACGCTCCACCTTGCGAATCAGGCTGCGCGCATTTTTGTAGTTTGTGATGTAAGTGGGGTCTTCCGACAAGAGGTAGCCGACGATATGGTTGATAGGGCTGTATCCTCTTTCAAGCAGCGCGTTGTAAACGCTGGTCAAAACCCGCCTGATCTCAAGCTCCCGCTCGTCTTTAAGCGAAAAGGTTATCGTTTTATCGTTTTCCGGCGGCACACATATCACTCCCAACATTAAAAAACCGGATCTTTTATAGAATTATAATACACAGATGTAGTTTTTTCAATACATTTACCGATTTTGTCATATTTTTGTAACAATACATTCGGATGCGGTATTATTAGCCACGTTTTATATAGCCGCCGAATAGCAGTTTATCGCCGTCATAGGCAACCGCGCTCTGCCCGGGCGTGACGGCGCGGGCGGGAGACTTAAACACAACCTCGGCGCGCAAAACGCCCCCGGTTTCGGTAAATGTGATTTCCGCCGGCACCGGCGGTGCCGAATAGCGTATGCGCACCTCGGCATATAGCCTTTCCGGGAGGGCACCTGGGTCAAGCAGCTGGAAATTCAGCCCTTCGAGCAGCGCACAGCTCATATACTCACCGCCGGGCGGGGACAGTGTTATGGTATTGCGCTCGGGGTCGATAGCCGAAACGTACATCGGACGGCCGAGCGAAAGCCCCAGCCCCTTGCGCTGGCCGATTGTATAGAATGCGACGCCGCGGTGGCGGCCGAGCACGTTTCCGTCCTCGTCCACAAAATCGCCTTCGTGAGGCTGGTAGCCATGTTCGCGCTTCAGCCACTCGACATAATCCCCGTCGGGGATAAAGCAAATCTCCTGGCTTTCACCGGATTGTGCCGCGGAAAGCCCGAGACTTGCCGCATGTTCGCGCAGCTTTTCCTTGTCATGGGTGCCAAGTGGTAAAATAAGCATCGAAAGCTGGTCTTGCGACAGCCCCCACAGCGCATACGACTGATCCTTTTTTGAGCTTGCGGCGCGCCTTATAAAGTAGCGGCCGGACTGGCAGTCCACAAATGCATAGTGGCCGGTCGCGATGCGATGAAAACCGTGTGCGCGCGCGTAATCGTGCAGGGCCGCGAACTTGACGGCGGGATTGCAGAACACACAGGGATTTGGCGTCAGGCCCCGCATATATTCTTCAGCAAACGGGCGCATGACAGCCTCTTTAAACCGCTCGCGCGCGTCTATTATGTGCAGAGCAACACCAAGCTCCTCGGCGGAACGCCGCGCACCGCCGATATCGGTGTGGTCGTGCATTATAATCGCAGCGCCCTCGACATCATAGCCCTGCTCGCGCAGCAGCAGAGCCGATATAGTGCTGTCGAGCCCCCCGCTCATGCCGACAAGTACTTTTTCGCGGCGCGTTATGTCAGGGCTTTCAGTGGTGATTGTGGCAGGCATCACAGTGTCCGTCACAGCCGATATCGAAGTCGATTTCGCGGCCTTGTCTGCGATAGTAGTCGGCTATAGCACTTTTAACGGCTTCTTCGGCGAGCACCGAGCAGTGCAGCTTTGCCGGCGGCAGCCCGTCCAGCGCCTCGACAACCGCTTTGTTGGTCAGCTCGAGCGCTTCTTTTATGGTCTTGCCCTTTATAAGCTCGGTTGCCATCGACGAGGTCGCTATTGCGGCGCCGCAGCCGAAAGTCTTGAACTTCACGTCGACAATAACGTCGTCCTCTATCTTAAGATACATCTTCATTATATCGCCGCAGACCGCGTTGCCTACTTCACCGACAGCGTCGGCGTCGGGAATCTCGCCCACATTGCGAGGATTTGAAAAGTGATCCATGACTTTTTCGCTGTATATCATTGCCATTGTATATATTATCTCCTTTGCATAAACTTTGGGAAGGCGGCAAACTTATGTGCTGTGAACCTGTTTACCGCGCAAAAAATCTTCGTAAAGCGGGCTCATGGCGCGCAGTCTTTCAACTATCGGCGGCAACTTTTCAAGTATATAGTCGACGTCTTCCTCGGTAGTTTCGTGGGAAATCGAAAGCCGGAGCGAGCCATGTGCTTTTTCGTGGGGCAGACCAATCGCAAGCAGAACATGCGACGGCTCAAGCGAAGCCGTGGAGCAAGCCGAGCCTGTCGAGGCCGCTATACCTGCGCTGTCGAGCAGCAGCACAAGGCTTTCGCCTTCTATAAACTCGAACGCTATATTGACATTGCCGGGCAGGCGCTTTTCCCTCGAGCCGTTGAGGCGCGAGTGGGGAATAGTCGAAAGAATACCGTCAATAAGCCTGTCGCGCATCATCCGTACGCGCTCAAGCTCGGGTATGCGGGCAACCGCGATTTCGAGCGCGCGGGCAAGTCCGACTATATAAGGCACGTTTTCGGTGCCTGCGCGCCTGCCGCGCTCCTGGCCTCCGCCGTCGATAAGGCTTTTTATCCGCGTGCCGTTTTTGATATACAGCGCTCCGATGCCTTTAGGGGCGTTAATCTTGTGCCCCGAAAGCGCGAGCATATCAACGCCAAGCTCTTTGACATCGACGGGAAGGTTGCCCACCGCCTGAACAGCGTCGGTAAAAAACGGAATTTTCCTTTCGCGGGCGATGGCTGCAAGCTCGCTTATAGGCTGGACAGTGCCAATTTCGTTGTTTGCATACATTACGGTAGCGAGTATGGTATCGCTGCGCAGCGCCTCGCGAAACTCCTCGGGGTCGACAAGCCCGTCGCTGTCGACGTCAAGGTAGGTGACCTCGAACCCTTCTTTTTCAAGTGCCTTGCAGGTATGCAGCACGGCATGGTGTTCGATTTTCGAGGTGACAATATGGCGGCCTTTCGCCATGTTTGCGCGTGCTGCGCCTTTGACCGCCCAGTTGTCGGCCTCCGAGCCGGAGGCGGTGAAATATATTTCATTCGGCCTTGCGCCGAGCAGCTCCGCGATTTTGGCGCGTGCGTCTTCGACAGCTTCCGCCGCCTCGCGGGAAAGCGAATAAAGGCTCGACGGGTTGCCGTATTTATCTTTAAAGTAGGGAAGCATCGCCTCAAGCACTTTGGGCGATACTTGTGTTGTTGCGGCATTGTCGGCGTAGACAAATCTTGCCGACTTTTTTTCACTATCTGCCATTGAGTTCATCTCCGTGTATATTATATTATCCGCATTTCGATTACGACTATATTGTATACTATTTTAGTGCACATTTCAAATACACTTATAAGATGATTTGTAAACATATTGTATACACGGCGGCAAATCGGATTCACATGTGAAACGGTGCTTGCAAAATATGGCTGCAGGCTGTATAATTGACAAAAACAATATAAAGGAGAGTGGAAAGCATGAAAATCGGCATTATGGGACTCGGCCGCATCTCGCACAAAATGGCGGACGCAATCAATATGACCGAGGGCGCAGAGCTTTGGGCGGCCGGCTCGCGCGATATAAAAAAGGCAGAGGCTTTTGCCGCGCAGCACGGCGCAAAGCGTGCCTACGGCAGCTATGAGGAGCTTTGTGCCGACCCCGAACTTGAAGCCGTCTATATCAGCACGCCGCACGGCAGGCATTATGAAGACACAATGCTCGCGCTGCGCCACGGAAAGCATGTGCTGGTCGAAAAAGCGATGACCGTAAACGCGCGGTTTGCCAAAGAGATGGCAGACGAGGCAAAACGGAGAGGACTTCTTCTTGCCGAGGCGATGTGGACGCGCTATATACCCGTCAACCGCAAGATAGTAGAGTGGATTTCCGCCGGCAGAATCGGGGAGGTCAAAAGCGTTACGGCGATTATAGGCTTTGTCGCCGCGCCAGATTTTTCGCACCGGCTGCTCGACCTTGAGCTTGGCGGCGGCGCGCTGCTCGACGTGGGTATATATGCGCTTGAATATATACTCATGGCCTATCAAGGCGAGCGGCCGAAGAAGATCGCGGCGGTGGGCAGGCTGTTTCACAACGGCGCCGATGCCAACACCTCGGCATCGCTTGAGTTTTCGACCGGTACGGCGCAGTTTACCTGTGCGCTCGACACGAATCTTCCGTGCTCGGCGGCTATATATGGCTCGACCGGCTCGATTGAGATAGTCGGCGCGTTCATGACCCCCGGCAAGGCTGTTCTGCATGCGCAGTCGGGTGATGAGACCGTCGAAATCGACCCCGGCGAAAACGGTTTTGTGCACGAACTTGTAGCATTCATGCGCGGAGTGCGGAGCGGCAAGCTCGAGCTTGACGAGCTGCCGGTGTGGGAGAGCGTGCTCGCGGCTGAGATAAACGACGAAATCAAGCGGCAAATCGGGCTTGTGTACCCGCAGGACAAATAAATTCGGTTTTTTGATCAAGTTTCACTTGACAAACCGCTCCTGAACGTGTATTATAATAGCAAGGTGAAAATGCATTTCACTCTATGTGAAAACAACGGGTAAGGAGCGGGGTTGAATTGAAGTTCGGAGAAAAACTGAGGCAGGCCAGGCTGAAGGCTAAATACACGCAGGAACAGCTCGCCAACGTCGTCCAAGTCACAAAGCGCACGATTATAAATTACGAGACCGGAAAGCGCTATCCGCGCGACAGGGGAATGTATGCCCGGCTGGCAGAGGCGCTCGGTGTGGACGTAAACTATCTGCTTACCGAGGATGAGGAGTTCATCACGGAGGCCGCCTCGAAATACGGGTCGAAGGGGGAGGCAGAAGCGAGAGAGCTGCTGGAGCGCAGTGCGGCGCTGTTTGCGGGCGGAGAGCTCAGCGACGAGGATAAACTCGCGTTTCTCCTTGAAATCCAGCAGCTTTATCTCGAGTCAAAGGAAATTGCAAAAAAATTCGCGCCAAAGAAACGGAGTAGCGACTGACCTGCTTGGCCGGGGATCCGTCGGCGCGGGAGGAGCACACGTTGGCTTACAGGTATATTAAAGACGAGGTCGAGCGCGTCGCAAGCAAGTACGGGACGCGCGACCCCGTGGCTTTGATACGCGAGTGCGGCGCGATTTTGAAGTACAGCGACCGATACGTTTCGCTCAAGGGCTATTATTTTCACTCAGCGCGCAGCGATTTCATCGTCATAAACGCAAAGCTGCCGCGCGCGGAAAAGCGGATAGTGGCCGCACACGAGCTTGCGCACTTTATATTGCATCGCGAGCAGGCGAAACACGGGCCCATCCACGATACGATGATGTTTTCGGTCAGCTCGCGCATGGAGTATGAGGCGAACCTTTTTTGCGCTGAACTTCTGCTCGACGACGGCGAGGTTATGGACGCGGCGCGCGAGACCGAAGGCGACTTCTTTACGATGAGCAAGACGCTCGGCGTTATGCCGGAGCTGCTGCTGTTCAAACTCCACGGCATGAACGAGCGCGGCAGCCGGTTTGTTTTGCCGCTGTCGCTGAACAGCGGGTTTTTAAAGTAAACATTTAATGTGTTATGGCCAAAGCCATGCGTCATAACGGCAAAGAAATACAAACATTAAAGCCGCCGTGATGGGATGTTGCCCATCACGGCGGCTGCAGTTTTCTTTTATGCGGTTTTATATGTTATGTAGTGTAGTTTTGCGGTGTTATGCGCCGCCTTGTAAGCCTCGCCGGCGGTGTTTGCAGCGCATCGCATAAAAATCCGGCCGGATCACAGGTAAAATCCCCCGGGTAGGGTGGGGGAAGGCGTTTATAATAGGGGGCATGTCGAAGAACTGCACAGCTGCACAGGAATATCAAAGGGCGACAGTGTAAACGCGTCTCCTTGTTACCCCTGCGAACGCTAATCACGCAAGCCCCAGGCCGAGGCCGATGGCGGTACAGGATTCGGGGTTTGCGGCGACCGTTGCGCGCACGCCCGTTTCAGCCTCAATATAGCGCGCAAACCCTTCCAGCTTTGCCGTCCCGCCCACTATAACCGTCGGGCTCGCCACAGAAGGGTCGCCGAAGTCCTCGGCCAGCCGCTCAAACACATCGCAAACCAGGTTGGATATAGCCATAGCCGGCACCAGCGCCGCCGCCGAAATCTCGGACGCGCGCACCGTAACCGTCACCGGCAGCCCGCTCAACGCATTTATGCCCGCGACCTCCGCATACTTATCCGAGCGCCCCGTGCCAAGCGACACATACATTTTCTTGAGGTTCTCCGCCGTCTCCGGCGATACTATAATCCTATATTTGTTGCGTATATAGTCTGATATAGCGGCATCGATGTGGTCGCCGGCCGTCTGCGTTTCGAGGTAATACTTCACAACCCCGCCGGCTACAATCGCAGCATAGGTTGTCGACGCGCCCGCGTCAACTATAACCGTCGGTTTGTTCGCGTATACGTCCCGCCCTGCTCCGGCCGCCGCCGCAATAGGCGCGTCGATAAGCACCGCCTCCAGCGCCCCCGCCTCCAGTACAGCGGCGGTCAACCGCTCCTCGTCGGCATCCGAAATATCCGGCCGCACCGCAACGGCAACGCGCGGCCGCCGGAATATCCCCTTCCGCAGCTGCGCGGTATGATAGCCGAGCAGCCGCGCGGTGAAATCCACGCGCGAGTCGGCGAGTGCGTCGGTAAGCGGATACACAAGCCGGTTGCCGCCCGGCGTGCGCATGCAAATCCGCCTTGCCTCCGCCCCGAGTGCAACAGGCGTACCCGTCGCGACGTCAACCGCCGCAGCGGACGGCTCGCGCTTTATACTCTCGTGCGCGATGGCGTATATATATGTGTTCTTTGTGCCTATGTCTATGCCTATATCCCTTTTCATGGATTTACCTCTGCTTTTGATGCGGCGTATTTATAGGTACTCGTCGGATTCGAGAAGATACTTCAGTCCCGTAAACCGCTTTGCCGGTCTGTTGTTTTCGACCATCGCCGCCACAATGTCGGCGCGCCCCACTATGATGGCCATCTCCTGCGCACGCGTGACGGCGGTGTAAAGTAAATTTCGCGTGAGAAGCTGCCGTGGCGCATTGTATGCCGGAATAATCACGACCGGATACTCGCTGCCCTGGCTCTTGTGCACCGTGATGGCATAGGCGTGCTCCAGCTCGTCAAGCATTGTAAAATCATAAACCGCAATCCGGTCGTCGAAATTGACGGTGACAGACTCGTCAACAAAGTCTATGGCTTCTATCGTCCCGATGTCGCCGTTAAAAATGCCTATGCCGCTCACCCCGTCCTTTTCCCATACGAGGTCATAGTTGTTGCGTACCTGCATCACGCGGTCGCCCTCGCGGAAAACGACATCGCGCACCTTTTTCTCGTGCTTGCCCTTGGCCGGCGGGTTGAGCGTCTTTTGCAATAGCGTATTCAGCGCAGCGGTGCCGGCCTCCCCCTTGTGCGAGGGTGTGATTACCTGAATCCCCGCACGAATCTCCTCTCCGTAGCGCCGCGGCAGCCGTACGGCGCAAAGTTCGGCAATGGTACGCGCAATGTCGCTTTCGCGCTCGCGCGGCACAAAGAAAAAGTCGCTACGGTTTGAGGACAGGTTGGGATATTCCCCGCGGTTAATCGCGTGCGCGTTGGTCACAATCAGGCTCTCGCCCGCCTGCCGGAACACCTCGGTCAGCTTGACGGTTGCAAACCGCTCGCTCTCGATGATATCGCACAGCACGTTGCCGGCACCCACCGAAGGCAGCTGGTCGGCGTCGCCTATCAATATAAGCCGCGCACCGGGCTTTATAGCCTTCAGCAGCGCCTCCATGAGCAAACAGTCCATCATGGACACCTCGTCGATGATTATGACATCCTCGTCCAGCCGCGTCCGCTCATCGCGCTTGAATACCGGCCTGTCCGCGCCGCCTGAAAACTCCATCTCGAGCAGGCGGTGCACGGTCTTTGCCTCGCGCGCGGTCGCCTCCGACATGCGCTTTGCGGCGCGTCCGGTAGGCGCGGCAAGCGCTATCTTGTACCCAATGCGATCAAACACCGTCAGCACCGCTCGGATAACCGTCGTTTTGCCCGTACCGGGCCCGCCTGTCAATATCATCACGCCATGCGTCATTGCGGCCGAGATAGCATTGCGCTGCATGGCGGCGTATTTGATGTCAAACTCAAGCTCGAGCTGGCTTATAAACCTGTCGATGTCTGAGGTGTCGAGCGGTGTGGAAAGCTTTTCAAGCTCGGTGAGCCGATTTGCGATAAAAAGCTCGGCGTCGTGATATTCCTTCAGGTATACGCAGCGCCGGTCGGCTACCTCCACTCGCGCGATTTTGCCCTGCAGCTCCAGCCTGTCCATCGCGGCGCGCGCCTTTTCAATGTCAACGCCGAGCTGGTGCGCCGCAATTTCGGTGAGCCTGTCTTCCGGCAGATACACATGGCCGCTCACCTCGGCGTTGTAGCGGAGTATATAAACTGTACCAGCGCAAATCCGCTCGGGCGCATCAGCCTCCCAGCCTATGGAGCGCGCTATGCGGTCTGCACGGACAAAGCCGACGCCGGGTATCTCGTCGCACAAAACATAGGGGTTTGCGCGTATCATATCCACCGCCGCGCCGCCCCATCGCTGATAAATCTTCAGCGCTGCTGTCGGACCGACAAAATCGCGGCAGAACATCATCACGCTGCGGATTCCGAACTGCGCGCGAAAATTTTCGGAGATTTCCTCCGCCCTTTTGCGTGAGATGCCCTGGATTTCGGCGAGCATTTCGGGATGGTTTTCGATAACATCGAACGTGTCCTCGCCGAATTTATCCACAATGCGTTTAGCGGTCACGGGGCCGATGCCCTTGACCGCTCGCGACGACAAATATTTCAAAATCGCAGGAACCGAGGAGGGCAGCTCCTTTTCGTAATACTCGACTTTGAATTGCCGCCCGTAGCTGGAGTGCATCTCCCAGCGCCCCAGCGCCTTTATAGTCTCGCCCTCCGACAAAAAAGGCATAATGCCGACGAGTGTGACCAGCTCACCGGACTCATCCGACAGGTCGCAAACCGTGTATCCGGTCTGCTCGCTTTGGTATATAATCCGCTCCACGAGCCCCGAAGTCTCAACAAGCTCCTCGGCCGGATTTTTTCCGTCGGTATTGTCCAGCATCAAAGTTTAAACCATTCCTTAATAAACATGTATAACCCGTATACTGCAAATATTGCTAAAAAAATTTGTGCAAGCACCGCAACTGCGGGCATAAAAGTCACCCTTATACAGGGTATGCCGACTGCGGCGATGCTGCTATAAAGCGGCGGAGCACCTTTTCGGCCGCTCCGCCGCCAGCGTCTTAATTAAAGGCTTGCGGCGATGTCGAGATTCTCCCACGGAGCGCGCAAATCCTCGCGCCCCATGTGCCCGTATGCGGCAAGCGGCTTGTAAATGGGTCTGCGCAGGTCGAAGCGGTCGATAAGCGCCGCAGGGCGCAGGTCAATCTTTTCGAGCACCTTTTTCACGATGAGCTCCTCGTCGCATTTTGCGGTGCCGAATGTTTCAAGCATCACCGAAACGGGATGTGCCACTCCGATTGCATAGGCAATCTGAACCTCGCACTTGTTGGCAAGGCCTGCCGCAACTATGTTTTTGGCCATATAACGCGCCGCATAAGCGGCCGTACGGTCGACCTTGGTCGGGTCCTTGCCCGAGAAAGCACCGCCGCCGTGACGCGAGTACCCGCCGTATGTGTCGACGATAATTTTGCGGCCGGTCAGGCCGGTGTCGCCCACAGGGCCGCCGATAACAAAGCGTCCGGTGGGATTGACATAAATCTTTGTATCCGAGTCAAAGAACCCTTCGGGTATGGTCGGCTTTATAACATGCTCTATGACATCCGCCCGGATGGTGTCCAGCGTCACTTCGGGGTCATGCTGGGTGGAAACGACAATCGTATCCACGCGAACGGGGCGATCGCCTTCATATTCTATTGTCACCTGCGTTTTACCGTCGGGACGCAGATAGGGCAGCTCGCCGCTTTTTCGCACCGCGGTGAGCTTTTTCGCCAGTTTGTGCGCAAGCGAAATGGGCATGGGCATAAGTTCCGGCGTTTCGTTTGACGCAAAGCCGAACATCATGCCCTGGTCTCCTGCACCGATGTCGTATCCGTCGGTTATTTGGCCGGCCCTGGCCTCGAGCGCGCGGTCGACACCCTGCGCGATGTCGGGCGACTGCTCTTGGATGGACGTAATGACAGCGCAAGTATCGCTGTCAAAACCGTATTTTGCGCTTGTATACCCTATTTCCCGCACCGTTTCGCGTACGACGGAGGGTATATCTACATAGGCTTTTGTGGTTATCTCGCCCATGACGCAGACAATACCCGTTGTAGTGGCGGTTTCGCACGCGACACGAGAAAAAGGGTCGGCACGCAGCATCTCATCGAGTATTGCGTCCGAGATAAGGTCGCACATTTTGTCGGGATGTCCTTCGGTAACCGATTCCGAGGTAAAAAGCTTTTTCATATTACAGCCAATTCTCCTGATCAATAAGAAATATTCAATTTATGTCCGCGCGCACGAATTTCCCGTCCGCGTATATATAGATTTGGTCAAAGCCTTCGGTCTCGCCGAGCAGAAGCCTTTGAGCGGCATCCCCGGTGAGAGGGACAAATCTTGCCGACGGGTCGAGCAACCCGCCGCTGTAAGCAAACAGTGCGCCGGACAGCGCCCAGTCGCTTTCGGTGACGCCGTGGATGTGCTCGTGATAAAAGAAGTTTTGGTCGGAAAGATAGCAGGGCAAAACACCGACCAGCGCGATGCGGCCGCGGGCGTCCTCAAGGTCAATTACCTCCGCAACGGCCGCCATGACGGCCTGGTCATTTTCATAAGTCAGCCTGTAGTCGTCAAGCTCCGACGCCGTGGCGAAAAAGCAGAGCGCAACAAACAGCCCGCCCGCACCTGCCGCGACCCGCCGCAAAGCCTGTCCCGTCCCGAGCCGGCGCCCGATGCGCAGCAAAAGGTTTGCGAGTAGCGCCTCTACGCACAACGCAATCCCCGGCAGGCTGCTCACCGTGCCCCGCAGCGAAAACCAGGGGTTTTCCTTTATCACATGTGGCAAAAGCGGCGCGGCCGCCAAAAATACGCCTGCCGCAAGCGATCCGGCCAGCTTTGCCGGACCCGCTGTTTGAAGCGGTCGATCTCTGCTTTTATCCGGTCTAAGCAGGAGGGCAGACGTCAGTCCTGCGCACAAAAGTGTTACAAGGAAATATACCGCCTTGCCTTCGCGGAAAACAAGAACTATACCGCGCAGCGCGCCTTTAAATAAAATAAGCACGCCGCCTCCGACAAAAGCGGCCGTAAACTGCTGGAGCACATGCGGCAGATGAACCCTCCAAAAATGGGCCGAAAAGGGCAGCACCATACCATAAGCCGAGGCGTACAGCGGACTTGTGTCGCGGAATTGCGAGATAAACACCCAGTATATAATCCCGTTCGACAGCAGAGTAAGCGCAAGCAGCACGCGGCGCCCGCTCCGTCTATAGTAAACGGCCGCAATCAAAGCCGTTAGCGCGGCGACGAGGGTCAGCGCCTGCTCATACGACGCCATAGCGAGCAGCTGCGTGAGCGCATACAGCACCGCACAGCCCGCTCGTTTACCCTCCAGCCACCTAATAAACAGCATGGCCGAAAGCGATGTCCAGAAAAGCCCGCACACCACCCTCGTTGAGGCCGAAAGCCAGTATGTGCCCTCGATGTTGAGCGGCAAAAGCAGATACAACAGCAAAAACGCCGTGCCTCCGCCTTCAAACAGGGAAGGGAAAAGAGCGGCGAAAACACGTCGAAACATAATTGCCGACGCGGCGTAAAGCAGCGATATAATCACAACCGCCGCGAAAAGGCAGGGCCAAAATTTTGCCCACACAAACACGTCGGCTGCGTTTGAAAGCGGCCGCGCGGCGAGCATGCCGTATTTAATGACAGCCTCTGCAGGAGTGCAAAGCGCCGTATATTTATAATATTGAATATAATCGTCAAGCTGCGGGTAATACACAAGGCCCGACGCGGCAAACCTTGCGACCGAAAGCAGCGCAAAGAGCAGCCATTCCAAAACCCCGCGCCCGATTTTGAATTTCTGCTCAAGTGTTGCCCGGACCGCCCCTGTGCGGCCGGCTGTGCCCGGTGCTTTTCGAGTGGGCAAAATCAATGCCCGGCGCATGGGGCGCGTGCTGTTTTCATCGGGCATAGCGCCTCCACATCGTAAGAAAACATTAGCTTTAGCAAGTATAACACATTACAGGCGATAAATCAAGAGCGGATTAAGCCCCGGGTGCCGAAAAATGAGCTTTTTCGCCGGCCGGATAAAGCCACCCGCGGCTTGTCCAAACCGCGCCGGCACAGGTGCGCCGACGGTATGAAAGCTCATGCCTTTTGTGCGTCACTGCATGCGTGGGTGTGGAAATGCTTCGGAGCGAAAGAGTACCCTCCTCTTTTGCATCGTACCGCCGCACACAGGTATGTGGCAAAGCCTCTAAATTTGCCTCGGTAGCGCACCACATAGCAGCATGTCGGAAGACCGCAGAGCGGCCCTCGGTATCGTACCACCACACGCCGGCGGGATAGGGGTGGCGGCTCGCGTTAGTGCACAAAAATGTGTGGCGTTTGACTGCTTCGTCCTCGCGGCACCACAAGCCGCCCCAAACAAAAAGGAGCGTGCGAGCAGCACGCTCCCTGCCGTTTTAGGAGGTTTCGGGGCCGTATTTTGTGCGGCGAAAGCTCTTACCTGGCTCCTTCCGCCTCCTCGGCTTCGGCTTTTGTGGTGTGGACTGTTCCGGGCGGGTGTTCGGGCGGGGCGTATATGGTCAAGAATTTCAGCGGCGTGCGCCCGATGTTGACGACATTGTGCCATGTCCCTGCCGGGACAAAGACCGCGTCGCCGGCGATAAGCGGCGATTCAAAGGTCAGGTTATCCATCGCTTCGCCCATCATAACGTTTCCGCGGCCGAGCAATATGTAAAAGAACTGGTCAACGTCGGGATGCAGCTCAAGCCCGACGTCGCTGCCGGGCGGGATGCTCATAACGGTTGCCTGCAGGTTCTCGCCTGTCCAGACCGTGGCACGGAAATTGTCGTTGCGCAGTACCTCGCTTCTTATCGGTACGACATACGGGGACGGCCCGCCGTCAAACGGTATATAGCCGGAGGATCGGGGTCCTCTGTCGTTTCTCATTCCGTTTTGCACTTCAGCTATCACCTCAATTGTAAAGATCCGCATTGCTCGCAGTGGTGCCGTATGCGTTCATAAAATAGTATATGAGGCGCGCCGAGTATTCGTGCCGCAAAAAAACCGCCCGGCATGCGGTCTGCAGTACCGATTTACATGTGCCGACAACAGTGCGCCGACCCCGGTACTCGCTTTACCGCTGTACGGTGAGCATGCCGGGGTCGGCGCTTTTGCTTTTATGTCATGACGCAGATTAAGCAGAAATTTATGCTGCCGCAGGTATTTTCCGACTGCGTTTAGTCTGCAAAGTGAATGACAGAGAGGTTTTTCTCGGCATCGCCGCCCGAATTGCCGCTTTCGGGGTATCCGAGCGCCGCACAGCCGTATACAACATGGTCAGCGGGCACGCCCAGCTTGTCCAGAACGGGCCTGACGCTCTCGTGGTCGCACGTCAGGCTGAGCTGGTTAATCCAAACCGAGCCGATCCCGAGCGAATGTGCGGCAAGAAAGATGTTTTGAAGCGCGCAGGCGCAGTCCTCGCGGCCCAGCCGATATATACGCGGTGCCGAGCTGATTATGAAAGCGCTGGGATTATAGAAGTTATAGTCGCTTCCGCGTCCGAGCGCGCCGGCCACCGCGGCGGCAAGCTCCGCTATCTTTTCGCGGTCCGCAACAACCGTAAACTGCCAGACCTGAGAGTTGTTTGCGCTCGGTGCAAAGCATGCCGCGCGTGCGAGAAGCTCAAGGTCTTCGCGCGCAACAGGCTGGTCGGTAAACGAACGGACGCTGCGCCGGGTCATTATGTTTTCGATAGCTTGATTTGGATACTTCAATTTTATCATCCCTTATTCGTCGGATTTTTCAAATGCATCTTTGGGTGCTCCACAAACGGGGCAAACAAAATCTTCGGACACGTCGTCCCACTTGGTGCCGGGCTGGATACCGGAATCGGGTTCGCCCTTCTCTTCGTCGTAAACATAACCGCATATAGTGCAAACGTATTTCATATCATTTACCTCCGCAAATAATTGCAACCGTAATATAGCATAATGCTGGGTCTTTGTCAATATTTTCTGTAAATTTCGCTAAACCGAAAGGACATAATCTTGGCAAATTCCGGCATCTTGACGCTGTTTTTGTCGTGCCGGCACCGTATCCGCAAGTCCCGCGGCACAAATATGCGCCAAAAGGCTCGATATGTGACTGCTGCAAATATTACTTTGCGGACTTGTGCCCGCCGCGCAGGCGCACGGCTATCGTGCCGAAAACAAACTTTGGCAGTTTCATCATGCGCCCGATGCGTTTCGGCTCGCGGCACAGCCTGTAAAACCACTCGAGCCCGAGCTTTATAAATATTTTCGGCGCGCGTTTTGCGGTGCCCGCGAAAATGTCGACGCTGCCGCCGAAGCCGCCGGTCAGCTTTACTCGAAGCTCGCGCTTGTGGGCGGCTATCCATTTCTCCTGTTTAGGCACGCCGAGGCAGACGATGAGAAACGCGGCGCCGCTGCGGTTGATCTCGTCTATGACATCGGCGTCGTCATCAAAGTAGCCGTTGCGCACGCCCGAGATTATCAGGCCGGGATACTTTTCGCGGAGCCTGTCCGCCGCCGCTTCAGGAACGCCTGGCCGGCCGCCGAGTATGAACACACCGAGCCCCAGTTCGGCACACAGCTCGACGATGCGTTCCGACAACTCGACGCCCGCGACCTTGCCTTTTTTCAGCGGCTTGCCGAGTATTTTGGAGGCTAAAATAACCCCGCTGCCGTCGGGCACGATAAGGTCTGCGGAGTTGACAAGCCTGCGTATTTCGGGCTGCTCGATGCAAAGCTGGACAATTTCGGCGTTGGGCGTGTGAATGACCGCCGGGGTCGTGCGGTCGGGTTCGGTCAGCCAATCTTTGCAGCGCTTTGTCGCCTCTGCCATGCTGACGCTGTCGAAAACAACGCCGCGTATTTCTATTTTCTCCATAAAAGTTTGGTCTCCAATGAATAAAATGCCATGAAATGACAGAAAATAAACCGTAAAAACAATTTTTACGGGGTGCATACAGAATGACGCGCGAAAAAAGGGACGTTTCCTTTAAATTACTTATACCGATTATTGCGCTTTTTGCTGCCGCGCTGATTGCGGCACTGCCTGTCCGCAGTGAGCAGGCGATTTTCGACCGTGTTATACGCCTGCATGTGGTTGCAAACTCGGATTCGGCCGAAGATCAGGCCGTCAAGCTCAAGGTGCGCGACGCGATATTGGGCGAAGCCGAGCAGCTTCTTTCCGGCTGCAAAAGCGAAGCGGAAGCGCAGACCAAAGTCGAGGCTAATTTGGACAAACTGGAGGCGGCCGCGGAGCACGTGCTTGCCGAAAGCGGGTTTGGCTATGGCGCGAAGGTGACGCTCGGCCGCGAGTTTTACCCGCGCCGCGACTATGAAGGGTTCTATCTGCCGGAGGGCACATATCTGTCGCTGCGCGTGCTGCTCGGGGAGGCGAGCGGGCAAAACTGGTGGTGTGTGTTTTTCCCGCCGCTTTGCACCTCGAGCGCCGAAAAATATACCGAGCAACTGAAAGAGGTTGGCTTTTCGCCCTATCAGATAAAGCTGCTGACCGAGGCAGAGACGCCGCGATATAAGCTGAAGTTTCGGATTGTGGAGCTTGTTCGCCAGTGGCTCGGCAATGGCGCGTCCGAGTAAGATTATACCCTTTTGCCGGGGAAAAATTGTTAGCGCTTTGTAAATATCGGCAGCAGCCGTTTTGAGCGATTTGCGCCACGAGGCGGGGTTGATGCGACGCAGGATGGCGAATAACTTACACAGCAAAAAATTCTTGCACAGCCCAAAACGAAAATTATATAGAAGCTTTTACAGGGGTGCGGGTAGCTTTTTTGAAGAAAGCTACCCGCATTTTATGCCGCATTCGTTTTCACAGGCAGTTTTTCCTGCGGCGCCACCTTATTTGCGCCGAGCGCATAGGAGGCGGCACGCGCGATGCTGAGCGCGAAGTTGAGCAGCTCGGCGATATAGATAGTCGCCGCATAGCCTGCTATGCCGAACCCCGGCACAAGCAGCCAAACCAGCAGCGCGCTGACCGCCGAATCGAGTATGTTCACCTTCATCGAGTAGACTTGCTCGCCCAGCCCCTTGAGTATGCAGTCAATAACCGTATCAAGATACATCACCGGCACAAGCGGCGCCATCGCGCGTATAAATCCCCCCGCCTCCGCGGTCTTGTATAGCGTCATGCCGAGATAATCCGACCAGATCACCAGCACAACAGCCGTTGCAGAAGCGTAGACCAGCGTTGCCGCCAGCGCCCGCACAATAATCCGGCGAATGAGCGGGTAGTTGTGCTGCGCCTTCGCCTCGGCAAGCTCGGTCACAAGCAGCGACGCATACGAATAGAGTATCGACGACGGCAACAGCACCAGCGGAAGCACCATACCGTGCAGCACGCCGTACGAGGCCAGCGCCGACTCGTGTCCGGCACCGTATTTCTTCAGCCCGCGTGGCACGAGTATATGCTCAATCGTTATCAGCGCCGAGCGTACATAAGCCGACACCGACAGAGGTACCGTCACCGACAACAGCAGGGAAATGTTGCTCCTGCTGCGCTCGGCGCGCGGAGGCAAATCCTCTTTTACCTCACCGCGCCTGACAGGGTCGAGTATGTAAAACAGTGCGCTGATACCCAGCGAAGCCCCCTCCGCAATCGACGCGCCGCCGACCACAAGCGCGCACATAAACTCAAGCCCCGCATCCGGCGGCGCAAAAAACATCAGGGCCGCCGCGGTGACGGTCAGCTTGACAAACTGCTCCAACAGCCGGGTCGCCGCGTTTTTGTAAACCTTGCGGATAGCGGTGAAATAGCCGGATAGCGCCGACGACACGGCGATGGGCGGAAGGCTGATGGCAAGCAGTCGCAGCGACGGTATCGTGCGCACGTCGCCCAGCCAAACACCGCCGATGTAATCGGCACCCAGCGTCAGCACCATACAGGCAACGCTGCCCGTTACAAGCGCGTGGCATATGCAGGTTTTCATTATCTCCCGCCCGCCGCCCGGCACGCCACGCGCGCGTGCCTCCGCTACCAGCTTAGTCGCTGCGAACCCCACGGCGGAAGTCGCGAATGTCACCGCCAGCATATAAACGGACATGGTCAGTGAAATCAGACCCACGCCCGCCGCTCCCAGCCGCGCGGTCAAAAACGAGTTCCAGAGCACTCCGATACCGCGAAGCAAAAGCGAGGTTGCCGCAAGTGCTGAACCGTTTAAAATAAATTTGGTCCATCTGTTATACCGGCGCGCGTTTTCCAAGGTTTCCTCCACAAATCGGCAATATATCAGCCGTAATTACTTAACATTTTATTATGTGGGGCGGATTTTTATTCACACTAAATTATAAATATCCGACATTGTTTGACATAACGTAAAAAATCACATTAATTATATTGCGCTTTACTAAATTAAATGATATAATGATTTGGCGATAATTTTCTGCATTTAAGGAGCAAAATATGGCTTTTAGCAGCAGCTATCTTTCGGACGTATATAAAAGCGTCGAAAAGCGCAATCCGGGCGAACCGGAGTTTCTACAGGCGGTGAAAGAAGTGCTCGAATCGCTCGAACCGGTCGTCGAGCGCCGTCCCGATATTGTCAAAGCGGGTATCATCGACCGCATTGTCGAGCCCGAGCGCGTGGTTACATTCCGTGTCAGCTGGGTTGACGACGCCGGGCGCGTACAGGTAAACCGCGGCTACCGCGTCCAGTTCAACTCCGCTATAGGCCCCTACAAAGGCGGCATCAGGTTCCATCCCTCCGTAAACGCATCCATACTTAAATTTCTCGGGTTTGAACAGACATTCAAAAACTCGCTTACCGGCCTGCCGATGGGCGGTGGCAAGGGCGGCGCCGATTTCGACCCGAAAGGCAAATCCGACAACGAGATAATGCGCTTTTGCCAGAGCTTTATGACCGAGCTATACAGGCACATCGGCGCCGATACCGACGTGCCTGCCGGCGATATAGGCGTCGGTGCGCGCGAGGTCGGCTATATGTTCGGCCAGTACAAGCGTATCACCAACCAGTTTACCGGCGTTTTGACCGGCAAGAGTATCTCGTCCGGCGGCTCGCTCGCGCGCAAAGAGGCAACCGGCTACGGCCTGTGCTATCTTACCGACGAGATGCTGCGCCACAACGGCATGTCGTTTGAGGGCAAGAAGGTTGTCATATCAGGCTCGGGCAATGTAGCCATCTACGCGGCGCAAAAGGCCGCCGAGCTTGGCGCGATTGTTGTTGCCATGTCCGATTCGGACGGCTTTATCTACGACGAAAGCGGCATCAAGCTTGATGTAGTGCGCCTGATAAAGGAAGTCGAGCGCGGCCGTATCAAAGAATATGCCGAGCGGGTATCCGGCGCGGTTTACACCGAAGGCAGCCGCGGTATATGGGGCGTCCCCTGCGATATAGCGCTGCCCTGTGCCACACAGAACGAGCTTTGCGGCGAAGACGCGGAAAAGCTGGTTCAAGGCGGTGTTGTTGCGGTTGCAGAGGGTGCGAACATGCCCTCGACGCCCGAGGCTGTCGAGATTTTCCAGTCGAAAGGCGTGCTATTTGCGCCGGCTAAAGCCGCAAACGCCGGCGGCGTTGCCACTTCCGGCCTTGAGATGACCCAGAACTCGCAGCGGCTGCCCTGGACTTTCGATGAGGTAGACGCAAAACTGCATGCAATTATGCGCAATATTTATAAAACTATCTCGGATACGGCGAAAGAGTACGGTTACGAGGGCAACCTCGTCATGGGAGCGAACATCGCCGGCTTTTTGAAGGTAGCAGACGCCATGCTGTGGCAGGGTGTGTGCTGAACGCGTGCCGAAAGTAAAAAAACCCGCTCGTACGGTATATCCATGCGTGCCGTACGGGCGGGTTTTATGTTTGGGATATGTACGTTGTTTTGTTATCCGTGGTGTGTCAAGGCAGGTCACAGCGGCACAGAAATATCAGTTGCCGACAGCACAAGCCTCATATAAATTAAGTTTGCGGGAGTTTTGGGTGAGCTTATCGCTCGACGCATTCCCCTGCGGCCTTTAAAGATAATGCACGAAATTGACGGGATGGCGCGCTACTTTAGCATCTCCTGACCGCCGGTGACGGGCAGCGCCTGGCCGGTCTCGTACTCCTGCTCGATTATATAGGCTATTGCGCGCGCAACGTCGATTATACGGCAGCCGCGCCCCAGCGGCACTTTCGCCTCATAGAACTTACGCACATCGTCGGTAGTTTTGGCTCCCGGCACCTTGCCCGCGCGCAGATACTGCACGAGCAGTCCCTTCTCAGGATCGGTCCACAGCGGCCCCTCAAGGAAGTTGCCCGGACAAACCGCGTTGACCTTAATCTTATATGGTGCAAGCTCGAGCGCAAAGCTCTGCGTCAGCCCTATCCCGCCGAACTTGCTGCCCGCATAAGCGAAATTCTTGTTGCTGCCGGCCAGCCCCGACTTCGAGTTAATCTCGATAATGTCGAAATACCGCTCGGGGTCGAAGCTGTGCGCCAGCTTCATCACGGCCGACGCATATTTCGCGCACAGGAAATACGCGGTATAGTTGACGTCGGTCACAAGCCGGAAATTCTGGAGCGTCATCTCGTCCAGCGAACCCGCGCGCACTATACCCGCATTGTTGATAAAAACGTCGATGCCGCCCCAGCGCAGCGCCACGGTTTCGACCATCTTGGCAACCGACTTCTCGTCGGTTACATCGCAATGCACCGCAAGCGCCGGCGAAATTTTGCCAATCTCGGCCGCCGTGCTTTGCGCCCCCTCAAAATTTATGTCAACAATCGCCACATAAGCGCCGTCGGCGGCAAGTGCTTCGGCTATCCCGCGCCCGAACCCCTGCGCGGCGCCGGTCACAACCGCAACTTTGCCCTCGAACCGCTTTTGCGATGCCGACGCTTCGGCCACTTTCGCGCGGTAGTTTTCAACCTCCCAGTGCGTGATAAATGCAATCATCTCGTCCGACATCGAGCGCACTCCGCCGAAAAAGCGTGCATAATAAGCCGCGCGCACCTGGTCGCGCCACAGCGCGAGCGCCGTATCGGCTTCCTTTGCGTTTTTGCCGCACGCAAACGTGCCCATACCCGGCACTATCACAATCCGCGGCGTGCAGCCGTGCTCGGAGACATACTTTTCATAAGCCTCGGCAACCGACCCCGCGCCGGTGACAAGCGGCCACGCGCGCGTGTAAACGATATGGTCGGGCGTCAGCGGTTTTGTCGCCGGGTCATACTCGAGCAAAGCCTTGCTCCGCGAGAAAACCACGCACAAATTGAACCTGTATCGCAGCTCGACCGCAACAGCCACCGCGTCCGATACCTTGAACCCGCCGGCATCCTCACGCAGCTCGGTGAAATCGGGTTCGCTCGTTACTCGCGCGGCAAGCGTTCCCATCACGCGCTCCACAAGCGCGTCTATCTCCTCGGTCGTCTCGCCCGCGAAAAACACGCCGTGGTTTTCAAGCAGCATCAGGCTCGGGAAGCTGCCGTGTGCCTTCTCATATTCGGCGCAAACCTCTCTGCACAGCGCGGCAAGCGTGTAACCGGGCTTTACCTCCGGTATCCAGACCGCGTCAGGAAACAGCTGTGCGCAAAGCCGCTCGCCGTCCGCGCCGCAGGTCAAACCGTTGACAATTGCCGGATGAACATGCAGCACATACGAGTGAGGGAAAAGACTGTGCAGCAGTGCCTCGACAGACGGTCTGCGGTCCTCGCCATCAGCGCGCGCCGCCATCATATCGGCGAGCACGGCTGCCTCCCGCGCGTCGTCGTCCTCGGGATAGGTCTTGTCCCAGATAGCCTCCAGCCTGTCGCGCCGCATGACGACAAAATCTTCGGGCTTTATAGTCGCAAGCGAGGTGCCCGAGCCTTTTACAAACAGCATCCGGTCGGTTTTATATGAAGTGTTGCCGCCACCGGCAAGCACGAAGTCCGGGTTGCCGCCGTATTTTTGCGACATCGCTGCCAGCGCCTCCAGCCGGTCGGACAAAACAAAGTCGTTCATATCGATACACCCTTTCGTTATATCTTCTGACAGCGTTTACAGCCCGGAGGTTGTCCCCGGGCTGTTTATTGGCTGTTATTAGATGTCTTTTGCGTTCTCGAGCACATAGCGCTCGGCTTCGGCGCACCACAGGTTGTTGCTGCGCTTCATAATTTCGGCAAGTTCCGCGTAGAATTTATCGGTCTGGCCGAGCTTTTCAAAGTCCTCGATAGCCACGAGCGGCATCGATTTGTTTGTGTATATAAGCTTTTTGCCGCCCTTGATGTTGGGCAGATTTATAATCGTATCTGCCACGCTGTCAAGCCCGCCGATATGCGTTATCATTGCGGCGGGGTTGATTTTGCCCGCGCTCATCATCTCAAGCGACTCGATCATGTCGTCGGTATTGCCCCCGCTGGTGCCGACGATGTGTGTGGAGGCATAATGGACGTTGTAGAAATTAAGCTCGGCTGTGAAATCAGGGTTGGTCGGGCCGGCGAAGAAGTTGAGACAGCCGTCGCGGGCGAGCAGCTTGTCCCCCATCTCAACAACCGGACGGACGGGCGCAAACACGAACACGTCGTTGTAGCCCTCGCCGCCGGTCAGGCTCTTGAGGTATGCGACCGGGTCGTCTATCTTGCCGGTGTTCACATAATGCAGCTCGACGCCTATCTCGGCCGCCGACTCGGGCGAGAGAATCTCGGCGGCTCTCTGGAGGCGCGCCTCGTCAATGTCGGTGACAACCAGCAGGCGCGGCTTGCGGTCGCAATGCAGGGCATAGTCAATCGCGCCCAGACCCATCGGGCCGGCGCCCGCAAGGATGGCTGTGCAGCCGCCGGGCACGATGCCCATCTCGTGCACATAGCTGCCGCTCTTGGTGTGATACTGGGCGCGGAACGCGCCGACAACGCAGGATACCGGCTCGGCAAGCGAACCGTAGAAATACGCGTCACCGGTGTATTTGAGCAAGCAGCCCATCTCCATGACTTCATTTGGGATAATCACATAGGTTGCGTCGCCGCCGATGTACTTGTATGAGTAGCCGGGCGCATCGAGCGAGCCTTTATAGTTGAGTGCCGGCTGTATGGTAAATTTATCTCCGGGCTTGAACTGGTCTTTCCATTTTGCTCCGACCTCAATAAGCTCACCGCAAAACTCATGTCCGATTATGATGGGGTTTTCTGCCACATCATTTGGGACACGCTTGTGTGCAGGCCCCTGAATGGCTGCCTTATGTGAGGACATGCACACGCTGTCGGAGACAATGTGCGCCAGTATCTCGTCGTCTTTTATCGGCGGAAGCTCGAACTCTTCCAGACGAAGGTCGTTTACGCCGTAAAGGCGCACCGCTTTAGTCTTCATGTTTTTCTTCTCCTTTTTCTGATTTACCTGATTTATCTTTATCAAACAAACTGCTCAGCCTATTCTTAACTCGCTCTACACGCCGGTCGCGACAGGTGGGGTCATGCTCAAGCGTCAGCACGTAAATGTCGCCCTCGCGCGGCGGCGCGGGAAAAAGCTGTGCCGGAAGCGAGAAAACAAACTCCCGCCCCTCTCCGGTGTCGGCAACACAGACGGCAAAATCGCCCTCGAGCCTGTCAACCGCAAACTTCACTTTCACTTTCTCCCGAAAAATCCAATATTACACTGCCTATTATAATGTGAGTGTGCCCGAAAGTCAATGACAGCGGGGAAAAGTGCGGGTTAATTATTTATTAACCGCCCGAGATTTATTGAAAATTATAAATTTCGTGACTGCAATTGTAGCGTTTTGTTGTTGCAATTACCGCAGAAATGATATATAATATGCAGAAATGATATATAGTATTTAAATATTTAGAAAACAAATCAATTACTGCCGCCTGGAGTTCCAATGAGAAACATAAATAAGGGTAAAATCAAACGCGCAGCATTGCTTTTGCTTGCCGCGCTGTCCTTTGTGAGTCATGCATGCACTTCCGGGCAAGGCCCGTCGTCCGAAACGGAGCCAGCCGAGGTCACCGTGGCGAACCCCGAAGAGCTGGTCGCCGAGGTAAAAATCACCGTCGACAAGGAGAAAATCCCGTCGAGCGGGGCGGAGGCGATATATATAACGGCGGTGGCGTCCGATGCGGACGGCAATGTCATCGATGGCGTTGAATTTGAGTATTTTGCTCAAGGCAAACCGCTCGAGTCGCCGGTGTTTTTCACAAACGTGCCCGGTTTCTATAACCTTTATGCCTATTGCAACGACATCCGCAGCAATGTTATAGAGGTACAGGTGTTCGACTCCGACGTCGCGCGCGTGGCGCTGTATGCCGCCGAGACGACCGTCGCAGTTGGGGGACGGGTCAATACCGTTACAAACGCATATAAGTCAAACGGTGCCAGGTCGTCACGACAGGGCAAGGTCTATGTAAACGGCGAGGAGCTTGACGGTCGGGTGTTTTCGCCTGCCGAGCCGGGGATGTATGTATTGCATTCGGTCGTGCAGAATGTGCGCTCCAATCCGTTTGTGATTCTGGCGACCGAGAGCACGCCGCCCGACGCCAAACTGGCGCTCGGCGCCGCGGCAAACCACGCGAGCATCGGACAGACCGTGCATTTCACCGCGACGCTCGCAGACGAGCAGGGCAGGCAGATAACAGGCAAAATAGAGGACTGCACATTATTTAAGATAGAAAACGACTACACTACGCTGACCGAGCTAAAAGACGGCAAGTTCACGCCCGAGGCTGCGGGCAGATACCACTTTGTCGCGGTATGCGGCGGTGTGGCAAGCCGCACGTTCACACTTTCGGTAACCGACCCGAGCGCGCCGACCTACATCGGCGAGGAGTCGGACATCCCGGTTATTGTGATAGACACACACGGCCAGCAGCTTTCGGATAGATACACCCGCGTGACGATGTATGTCTATGATTCGGGCAAGACAAACAAGCATACCGACAAGCCGACGATTGTCACCGAAGCCGAGGTGCGATGGCGCGGCCAGTCGTCGCTCGGGTTTCCGAAAAAACAGTTTGCGGTGCATACGGTTACCTATAACGGCTCAAACAACAACCTCCCGCTGCTGGGCATGCCGGCCGAAAACGACTGGGTATTAAACGGCTCTTATGCCGACAAGTCGCTTATCCGAAACGGGCTTGCATACTATATTTTCGGTTTGGTGTGTGATTATGCGCCGCGCGCCAGGTACTGTGAGGTATATGTAAACTCGACCGACAACCCGAATAACCCGCTCAACTATCAGGGCGTATATACGCTTATCGAAAAGATTAAGCCCGACGAAAACCGCGTCAACATCCACAAGTTGACGCCTGAAGACAACTCGGGCGAGGCGCTGACGGGAGGATATATTGTCGCGATTGACAAGTTTAAGGACGGCGACTATCACTGGAGCACCGATTTCGGTGAATTTGTGCTTGTTTACCCGAGCAACAAGAATATAACGTCGGCGCAGCGGCAGTATATAACCGATTATGTAATGGATTTCACGCGCGCGCTGCATTCCGAGCACTTCACCGACCCTGAGACGGGCTATCGAAAGTATCTTGACGTGGACTCGACGGTAAAGCATATTGCCGTTACAGAGCTTTTGCGCGATGTGGACGGGTTTGTGTTCTCGACCTACTTCTACAAGCCGCGCGGCGGCAAGCTGTACGCCGGCCCGGCGTGGGACTATGACCTGTCGCTGGGCAACGCAGACTATGCCGACGGCGCCAATCCGCACGGATGGTATGTGACCAGCATGGCGCTGTCGCGACATCTGCTCCGCGACCCGTATTTCCATCAGCGCTATATAGAGATTTGGCAACAGTTGCGTCAGAATATCCTAAAGGACGAAAACCTGCTGAAATATATTGACGAGCATGTGGGGATGCTCGGCAACGCGCTGCAGCGTTCGCTTGAGCGCTGGCCGGAACAGTGGGACGGCAGGACTTATGTTTGGCCTAACCTGATGGGCAAAAACTACCGCAGTACCCACGAGGAAGAGATAGCCGCGATGAAGCGCTTTATAATCGAGCGCGCCGACTGGATAGACAGGCACATCGAAAACTCGTCGTGGTGATGCGCAGTCTTATTAGTGCGCAGCGAACCTTCGGCAGCTGCCGGAGATGCGGCTTTGTGGATAGCTCTCCCGCTTTCCACTCAAAAAATGCAACGCTTATATTAGCGAGGTTGTGCGGCGGTAACCGGCGAAGGGCACAGCGGCATGGCACTATTTGAAGTCGACAGTTTAAATATCACAATATATATCAGTTGTCGGGGGCGTCAGACGCCCCCGACGCGTTTCCCTGCGACCACAAAGGATACGGATACGGTTCTCCTGCGGATAAAACAAAAGGCACGGTGCAGCCTGCACCGTGCCAAAAAGTTTTGAAGGGTATGGAAACCGTTTTCAAAAAAGTTTCGCGCCAATAAATTTTTACAGCTCTTCGATGTAAATGTTGCGATAGGAAACAGGGCAGCCGTGGTCTTGGAGCAGCAGCGGACCGCGTGCTACCGGGTGTTCGAACACACCGCCGGGCGTTGCGCGCGGCAGCAAAATGTTGTTATGTACCACAATTCCGTTATGCAGCATCGTCATGCGGGCGCACTCGACCATTTTATCTCCCTCGAACCGAGGCGCACGGAAATAGATGTCATAGGTCTGCCACTCCAGCGGCGGCAGGCACGCGTTTGTCAGCGGTGCATGCATGCCGTAAATGGCAGCGCAATCGCCATCGGTGGGTTTTTCAACGCCATAGGAGTCGAGAACCTGAATCTCATAGCAGCCGTGGACATATACACCGCTGTTGCCCTTGCCCTGGCCGTGGTGGTCGGGCATATCGGGCTCGCGGAACTCCAGATGGATGTGTGCGTCGCCAAACTCGTATCGCGTTACAATGTCACCGCGACCGACCGTCATAATGCCGTCTTCAAGCGTCCACTTGGCGGGTCCTCCGTCACGTTTCGAATACCAGCCGTCGAGACTTGTCCCGTCAAACAGAACGATTTTCTTGTGCGCCATTTTCACACCCTCTTTATATTTTATTTTTGATATTGCGGTTTTCCTTAAAAACTGGACGGGATAACCGGCGCAGCGGTTATCCCGTCGCTTTGAGCAGCAACAATCCCATTCAAAACGATGGGTTGAAATGCATCATTTACCCCACCGGGCCGTGCCACGCATCCGAAGATGCGACCGGGAATTAAAGAACCCTGCTCTCGCAAGGTTGGTGCCCTCTCTGCGCTTTCGTGCTCCCAACGTCTCCGTACCGCCGTGCAATGCAGGGCGGGGGAGGAGGTCTGCATACCCGGCGCAGAAGTCCGGGCTCCACTGAAATTTTGCGGGTTTAATTACCGGCTTCACGTACCAGGCAGGTTCCACGCATCTGCGCGCTCCCGCATCGCGGGAGGCCGATGCCGTTTATCGTCTCTATTGTTTACGCATTATTATATGCGCTGTTTCGCTGATTATTGTCACCGACACCTGTCGGATTATTCCACTCGGGTTATTACTCGTCGAAATCCTCGTCTAAATCGTCGGGGTCAAAGTCGTCGTAATCTATTTCCCCGAACAACTCTTCGTCGAAAATATCGGCAATGCGGTCGAACTCGTCGTCATCGTCGATGGTGACGAGCACTTCCTCACCGTCTTCGTCATAATCCATTTTAAGGATTACATACTCGACTTCCTCGCGGTCATCGCCCTTATCGTCGAAGGGAATCAATGCCATGTAGGTTATGCCGTCCAGTTCGCGGCTGCCAATCACCTCGAACTGATTTTCGTTGCCCTCTTCATCTGTGAGCGTGAGGATCTCACCGTCAAAAAGCTCGTCTGCCATAAGAGGCCCTCCGTGTTGTGGGCGCGCGTCCGCGGGCGTGCGCCGCTGTATTCGTTATAAGTTAATATGCGGATGTACTCTTATTATGCCGCTCGTTTATATTTTATACTATACTCTGCTTTTTGTCAATGCCTTTTTAAAAACCAGCAAATTTTTCAGCTTGTGTGCTGTTGCCGGCGCCGGCTGCGCACTGCATGGTTTAGCCCTCGCGCTTTTCGACGGCATCGACGGGGCAGTCGCGATAGCAGATGCCGCAAGAGATGCATTTTTCATAGTTTATGGAAAATTTGCCTTCGCCGCTTATCAGTATAGCGCCATGCGGGCACTCAACGTCGCAGGTGCCGCAGGAAATGCAAATCTCGAGATTGATTGAGTATAAATGTTTCTTTTTCTTCATCTTATGCCTCTGCCTTATTTTCGGCCCGCTTATAATGCCTGATTTTTCTAAGCAGCACATACAGCTTTGGCAGGCGGTTGATAAGCAGGTTTTTCACCCGGTTGCGGACGGCAGCATAACCGTCGTGCAGCTTTACAAGAAACTTGTAGGGGACATATTTGCCCGTCACGCATTTGTCAAGGAACCGTTCATACGGTTTGCCTATAGCCGGCGGCAGCGCAAACGCCCGCCTGTAGCGTTTGACAAAGAACATAAAGTATGCCTCGATAAACAGCACCTGCTCCTCCGGGAACTGTGGCTGCACGAGCGGGACTCGCCGCTTCGTGTAGTCGCCTTCGGGTATAAATCCCGCCTCTTTCGAGATTTCGTAAAGCTGTGTGCCCTCGTACGGATAGAAAATGTTGGGGATAACTCTGTCGCTTTTGATGCGTGCGTTTAGCTTGATGGTCTTCAGTGCCTTGTGAATGTCCTCATAGGGCAGACCGATGATATTATAGGTAAGCTGCGTTATGCCGTATTTGTGGAACCACTCCGAGCAGCGTATAATCATCTCGTCGGTCTGATAGCGGCGCAGGTATTTGAAGCGCATTTCCTGATCGCCGCTCTCAAGCCCCATGTCTATAGTATAAAACCCCGCCTCTTTCATGCGGCGGACGGTGTCCTCGGTAAGGATGTCAAACCGAATGTTGCCGGTACAGGGCAGTCCTATCTCCCTCTTATAAAGTTCGATAAATTTATCGAACCAATCGGGAAACATGTTGAAAATCGCGTCACGGAAGTTTATAGTATGGATAAACGGGTACTTTGAAAGCAGCGTTTTGAGATATAAAATCGAGTTTTCGGGCGAACGGAACCGCGCATAAATTTTCTTGTTCGGGTAAACTTTGCGGAAGTTGCCGTTGCCGCAGTATGTGCAGTTATAAAAACAGCCGCGGCTGAGCACGACTATAGCGGTGCCCACTTTGGACGACTCGAGATTGGGATAATCGAAAAGGTCAAAATCGGGTATCGGCAGCCGGTCAAGATCGGAAAACAGCGGCCGGATAGGATTTTTCTTTATGGTGCCGTCCGGCAGCTTGAAATAAAGACTTTGTGTATCGGTATAATCGATACCGTCGCGCATTTTATCGCACAGCTCAAGCTTTGCATACTCGCCCTCGCCGACACAAACGCAGTCGACGCCATCGACCGCCAGCACCTCGTCGGGCACCAATGTGCAGTGATAGCCGCCGCAGATTATAAATACGTCCGGGCACGCCTCGCGCGTCCATTTTATATATTCTTTGCAGTCGGGAAAAGCTGTTGTTCGGACGGTGAACCCAATTATATCAAACTCGCCAATCTCTCGGAGCTTGAGTTTGAACTCGTTTTCGCTATGGAAATAAAGCAGGTGCAAGAGCTTGACCTCGTGTCCACCCTGCTTGAGCACCGCCGAAATCGATGCAAGCCCCTCGCTGTAGTTACCGCCGCCCGACCGAAACTTCTGGTCGCGGTCGGTATAGTCGGGGTAGACAAGCAGCACGCGCACCGGACGCCCGTTTGTTGTTTTCATGTAGCTTATTTGTGTCCTCGTCTTTGCTATAGGTTTTGTCACTATTCACTATAATAATGATACCACCGCACACCGTTTAAATCAATACCCGATTTATGAATGGTCGCCTGCAAATCGAGTGTAATGTAAAATAATAATGAAGAATTATTTAACAGATACGTTGAAAAATGCTCGTGTCTGGGTCATATTTGAAGGATACAATATAATTTATGGCATAATGCCGGAGACATGTGCAAAAAAATGCCGCTGCATTTGCCCCCGCGATTTTTGAGGATATACCGAGGTGAACCAAACGGATGAAAACGCAAAAAAACCTGCTCGTGGTTGACGGCAACAGCCTGCTCAACCGCGCGTTTTACGCTATAAAGCCCCTGACCAACTCCGCAGGGCTGTATACACATGCCGTATACGGCTTTACGACGTCTCTGCAAAAGCACCTCGAAGCATACAAGCCCGATTATGCCGTCGTGGCGTTCGACATGGCTGCGCCTACCTTCCGCCATGAGCTGTACGAAGCCTATAAAGCGACCCGCAAGGGCATGCCCGACGAGCTTGCGGTGCAGTTGCCATACGCCAAAAAGGTGGCGCAGGCGCTGGGCTTTACGCTTTGCGAGCTGCCCGGCTGGGAGGCCGACGACATACTCGGCACGCTGGCGACAGAGTCGGCGCGTGACCCGGAGCTGCTCACCTATCTTGCAACAGGCGACCGGGACGCCATGCAGCTTATCACCGAAAACGTACGGGTGCTTTATGCCAAAACGCGCGAGACCGTCGAGTATGACCGCGAGCGGTTTATTGCCGATTACGGCATGCCGCCCGAGCACTATGCGGACGCAAAAGCGCTTATGGGCGACACCTCCGACAATATCCCCGGCATAAAGGGCGTCGGCGAGAAAACCGCCACAAAACTCATAGCCGCTTACGGCACGCTCGAAAACCTGTACTCAAAGCTGCCGGTGCCGGAGGTTTCGGCTTCGATAAACGAAAGGCTTGCCGCCGGGCGCGAGCAGGCGTTTCTGTCACGCCGGCTTGCGCTTATATCTCGCGAGGTGCCGCTGCCGTTTGCGCTCGAGGAGGCAAGGTATACGGGCGGGGACAGACAAGCCCTGCTTGGGATTTTCACCGAGCTTGAGTTCACCAGCCTTATAGATAAAATGGGGCTTCGGGGCGAGGCGCCGACCGGTCAAGAAAGCGGTCGACCGCTCCCTTCCGAGCCGGAGAGGCTGGACGGTGCGGCGCTTGCCGCGCTCGACGCCGGTAAAGTTTGGACGGTTGGGCTGTTAGGCGAGGATATGATCGTCGCGTCCGGCGACGAGCTTTACGCCTGCCCTGCGGCTGAGTCTGCCGAGTTTTTCATAACGCACAAAATCAGTGCGCATGACACGAAAGCGCTGCGTCATGCGCTCGAAAAATACAAAATAACCGAGATAAACCCCGTCTTTGACACACTGCTTGCCGCTTATGTCGCCGACTCGGGCGCAAGCTCATACGAGCCTGTGAAGCTGTCGGACAAATACCTCGGCAGCCTTCCCGCGAGCGTGCACTTGTGCACCATGGCTGACCTGCTGCGGGAGCCGCTGGAGCGCGAGCTGCGCGAAAGCGGGCAGGAGAAACTGTTTTATGAGCTTGAGCTTCCGCTCGCCGAGGTGCTCTACCGTATGGAGCGTGCGGGCTTTAAAATCGACCGCGCCGGCATAGAGCGGTTTTCGGCGCAGCTTGCCGAGATGGCACAAACGTATGCGCAGGCAATATACGACGTTGTGGGGTTCGAGTTTAATCTCAACTCGCCAAAGCAGCTTGGCGAGGTACTTTTCGAGCATCTCGGCTTGCCCTCGGGCAGAAGGACAAAGACCGGCTGGTCGACCGACGCCGAAACGCTCGAGCGGCTGCGCCCCTACTCCGAGGTCGTGAGCTGCCTGCTCGAATATAGACATGTTACAAAGCTGCGCTCGACCTATACCGAGGGACTGCTTGCCGTCGCCGACGAGCGCGGACGCGTCCACACCAGTTTTAAACAGACAGTAGCCGCGACGGGCAGGCTGTCGTCGACCGAGCCCAACCTTCAAAACATCCCAATCCGTACCGAGCTCGGTCGCGAGCTGCGCAAATACTTTATACCCGAGGACGGCTACGTCCTTATCGGCGCCGACTATTCGCAGATAGAGCTGCGACTGCTGGCGGACATATCCGGCGACGAAAATATGACAGGCGCGTTTCTGCGCGGCGACGACATCCACACCCTGACGGCGTCAAAGGTGTTCGGTGTGCCCGAGGAGCAGGTCACGCCCGAGCTGCGCAATCGCGCAAAGGCAGTCAATTTCGGCATAGTATACGGCATCGGCGACTATTCGCTGTCACAGGACCTTCGCATCACCCGGCGCGAGGCCGCCGAGTATATTGAGGGCTATTTCCGCACCTATCCGAAAGTGCGCGAGTATCTGCAGCGCACGGTAGCCGCCGCGCACGAGCAGGGATTTGTCACGACCCGCCGCGGCAGGCGCAGATATATACCCGAGCTTGCCGCCAAAAAGAAACAGCTGGTCGCATTCGGCGAGCGCGTCGCGATGAACAGCCCGATTCAGGGCGAGGCGGCAGATATTATAAAGAGCGCGATGATAGATGTCGACCGTGCGCTGCGCGAGGCGGGGCTTGATGCCCGGCTGATACTTCAGGTGCATGACGAGCTGCTCGTCGAGGCGCACGAAAGCTGTGCAGAGCGCGCCGCCGAGATTTTGCGCGACAAGATGGAGCATGCGGCAAATCTGACTGTGCCTCTTGTTGTCGAGACGGCAACGGGTAAAACATGGTATGAGGTGTAAAGCCCCGCAGCAAACCCGCCTGCACAGGCTCGGCAGCCCCCGGCGGCGTATTATTTCTTGACAATCACCGAGCATGGGAGTAAAATATAACTATTATGAAAACCGACAAGAAAACGGCGGATAAATCCGCCATAATTCCGGTGCGAATCAGTATAACCTCTCAAATCCGCGACCTGACGCCGGACGACGATGACGATATGTCCGTCTCCTTCGGTTTTGACGACGGCGGTTATGATGTGGATATAGAGGTTGAAACTATAGAATACAAAACCGACGGCGTGCTTTCCGACGACGGAGAGACTGTTTCGCTCACCTATGACGAGAGCGAGGAAATGGGGTTCGAGCAGTCGAGCACCACGCTGTCTTTTTCGCGCAGCATGCCGGGCACCGTCACGATGGTACGCACCGGCAGCGGCGCGACGGCATGCCGCTTCAGCGAGGCGGAGCGCCGCCAGCACTGCATATACAACACCGATTTCATGCCAATAGAGCTTATAATAAACACGCTTGCGGTCGAAAACGAGTACAAAAACTCGTCGGGCCGCATCGCGCTCGACTACACCGTTGAGTTGAGAGGACTGACGACCGAGCGTAACCGGCTTCAAATAGACTATCGCCCGGTCGCAGGCAGCACCACCGAGCTATGAGCACAAGGTCGCCGAAATCGGATGCGGCCGCATCCTCACAGCGCCCGGGCAAGGTAAAGATTGTGGCGCTGACGCCCGCGGAGTTTGACCGCGCCATAAAAAACGGTGCCGCCGGCGCATACTTGTTTTTCGGCGAGGAGGAGTACCTCGCCCGCGTCTATGCAGACCGGCTGCGCGATGCGGTTTTGGGCGACGGCGACATCGTCATGGACCGCGTCGTGCTTGACGACGAGACCTATACCCCACAGGCGCTGGCCGACGAGATAGGTATACTGCCGATGCTGGGCGACCGGCGGCTGGTCGAGGTGCGCGGCGTCGACTTTTCGCGCGCAGGTGCGGTGGAGGACTTGTGCCTGGCACTTGAAGGGCTGCCGAACTCGCCCCACTCGGTCGTGCTTGTGGTAGCTTTAGGCGAGCTTTTTGACGGCGGCGACGAGCGCCGGCCCTCAAAGGCGCTTGCGGCAATATCGGCTGTGGCGACGCCTGTGCGGTTTGCGCGCCAGACGCCCGCCCGGCTCGCCGGATGGGTGGCTCGCCACTTCGCGGCAGAGGGCGCTGTGGTCTCACGCGAGGTGTGCGACGAGCTTGTCGCATTTGCCGGGCGCGACATGACGACGCTTGCCGGAGAGATAAAGAAACTCTCGGCGTATGTTTTGGCGCAGGGCAGGGCAGAGGTAACGCACAATGACATCCGCCGAGTCTGCTCCGGTGCGGTCGAGCTCGACTCATTTGCGCTTGCGAATGCCGTTTTGCGCGGCGACACCGACACCGCATTGCAGACGCTGTCCGAGCTGCTTGCAAGGCGAGAGCGGCCCGAGATTTTGCTCGCGCAGGTGACACGGGTGTTTTGCGACCTTTACGCCGTTCGGATGTGCGTCGACGCCGGCATGGACAAACGCGCCGTTGCGGCGGCGCTCAAAATGCACGAGTATAAAGCGGGGCTTTATGTTTCGGCATGCAAAAATCGCAGCGCCGAGGCGCTGGCCCGCGCCGTTGAAATATGCCGCAAAGCCGACCTCAAGCTTAAAAGCACGCCCGTGCCCGGCGACGTGATACTCGCCCGGCTTGCGGCATCAAAGCTGTGACACCCAAATAATACAATATCGGGAGGGCATCCGCCGTGGCTGAAAAAGACACAAAACAGGACAGTCAGGTAACCGAAAGCGTGCAAGAGCCCCAGCAAAAGAAGGTCTATGACATAAAAGGCGGGCTGAAGGGAAGAGGCCGCCAGATAATTTTAACCTCCCTTATGATGGCAATAACGGCTGTGGGAGCGCTTGTTACCCTGTCCGCCGGCATGAGCGGGCTTCAGGCCTCAAGCAGCGGCATGGCGCTGTTTTTTGGCGCGGTGGCGTTTGTCGGCTGGATAGCAATGACCGCGCTTGCGGTGAAAAACAAAGACAGGACTGAAGCTATAATCCTCGCCGTAATCTTCTTTTTAAATATTATCGGTTTTATAGCCATAATGCTTTTGAGTGCGGGCGGCGACGGCAACGGAACTGCCGGCATGGGAGAAACCGCTTCCGTCGGGCCGGTGATTTTATACACGCTGATAGCGCTGCCCTATTTTGCCGCATACCCGCTGTTTGAGGCTGTCGGCATTTCGGCTGTGGGCGGGATGTTTGTCGTTTCGGCGGCGCTTGTCGCGGTAAACGCGTGGAACTTTTTGAGGTTGCTCAAGCGGCGGAAAAAGTCGGAACTCGAACACAGCAAGATAGGCTACATGCTTGGGTATTTCAGCGGCAGTGAGGATACGGACAACAGGAAAGATAAATGGTAGAAACCGCTTGGCACAACATAAAACTGAAAATCGACCGCCCCGTTATTGTTGAGGGGCTTTATGATAAAATCAAACTCGACTCGATTATAGACGCGCCGATAATCGTGACCGACGGCTTTCGCATATTCCGCGAGCGTGAAAAAGCCGCGTTGATCCGCCGCGTGGCCGAGCGCTCGGGCGTTTTTGTGCTGACCGACAGCGACGACGCAGGCATGGTAATCCGCAACTATATAAACTCGATATTGCCGAAAGACAAGATAATACACCTCTACATACCCGAGCTGCCCGGACGCGAGCGCCGCAAAAAGGTCGGCTCAAAGTCGGGGCTGCTGGGTGTCGAGGGCGTGGACGCAGAGCTGCTCCGCAAGCTGTTTCTGCCATACTCGGAAGGAAGTGTTTCCGCGGAATCGGCGCCGCGCGGCGATATTACAAAACTCGACTTTTATCTCGACGGGCTGTCGGGCAACGAAGGCAGCGCAGAGCGCAGGCGCGAGCTGGCAAAGGCATGCGGCCTCCCGACAAATCTGTCCTCGACGGCATTGCTTGCCGCGCTGAATATGCTTTATACACGCGATGAATATAAGGAAATGGTAAATGGGCAATTTAACTGACCGGGCGCGGTCTCTTTACGCAAAACACCGCGAGCTTATCCTTTACATTATTTGCGGCGGGCTGACGACGGGCGTCGATTTCGGTGCCTACTGGCTGCTTACAAGGCTCTGTCGGCTCGGCGAGACGGCGGCGCAGGCCATAGCGGTCGCCGCGGCCGTCGTGTTCGCGTATGTTGTCAACAAGCGCTGGGTGTTTCTGGACAGGCGCACGGGCATCCGCGCGATAGCACGCCAGTTTCTTTCGTTTGCCTCGATGCGGTTTATATCCGGCGCGTTTCAGGTGGCATGCGTTTGGCTGCTTGTCGAGCGCATGGGCCTGTACGACATGGCAGTCAAGCTCGCCGTTTCGGTCGTGGTCGTGCTGTCAAACTATGTGTTCAGCAAACTGGTAATATTCGCAAAAAAGAAATAATCCCGCAAAGGCACAGCCAAGTGGGTAATTATAAATTGCGGAGGATATCAATGTCAAAGATCAGAGTAGGAATTATAGGCACCGGCGGCATAAGCCATTTCCACATGCACGGCTATCTGGCACAATCCGACAACTGTGAAGTTGTGGCAGCGTGCGACATAAACGAGCCAAAGCTAAAGGCGTTCGGCGAACAGTACGGTATAACAAAACTTTATACCGACTACAACGAGATGCTCGCAAAAGAGAATCTCGATGCGGTATCGGTCACGACCTGGAACTCGGTGCACTGCCCGGCGACGGTCGCGGCGCTTAATGCCGGTGCAAACGTTTTGTGCGAAAAGCCAATGGCGATGAACACCCAAGAGGCGCTGCAAATGGAAGAGGCAGCAAAGAAAAACGGCAAGGTGCTTCAGATAGGGTTTGTCCGCAGGTACGGCATGGACGCCCATGCGGCGAAAGACTTTATCGACAGCGGCGCGGCCGGCGATATCTATTTTGCCAACGTTTCGTATCTGCGCCGCAACGGCTGCCCCGGCGGCTGGTTCGGCGACAAGCGCTACTCGGGCGGCGGCCCGCTTATCGACCTAGGCGTACATGTTATGGACCTTGCCCGTTATCTTGCCGGCAGGCCGAAGCCCGTCGCCGCTTACGGCGTTACTTTCCGCAACATCAGCGCAACCGACGACGACGGCACGCCGAAAGCATGGACTATTGATACCTCGGGCGGCGAGTTCGAGCGCAACGTTGAGGACTTTGCGACCGGCTTTATCCGCTTTGACAACGGGTTTGTAATGCATGTTTCGGCGTCCTTTACGCTCAACATCAAGCAGGACCACGGCGACGTCGAGATATTCGGCACCAAGGCGGGCATTAAGCTCGGCGCCCCCTCCGAATACTATACCTCCGACGGCAAAAACGGCGTTCTCGACGACGAAAAATACAATAAACCCTCCGGTTTCAACGACATTTTCGACTATCAGGTTGCCCACTTTATCGACTGTGTGAAAAACGGCACACCCTGTATCGCTCCCGCCGAGGACGGCGTGGCGCTCATGCGCATGATAGACGCAATCTACGAGTCTGCGCGCACCGGTAAAGAGGCTATAATCGAGTATTAAGCACACCGGTTTGAGCGGCACTTGACAGCTACATATCAAAATGCCCCGTTTGCCCGGCAGACTGTCCGGCAAACGGGGCAGCTTTATGGGCAAAAACGGCTTGCCGCCCGAAAAATCAAGGCGACAAGCCGTTTTGACGTTAAAAAGCCCGCGCAATATCCAAACAGGGCTGCTTATACTGCACGAGTATACGGCAGCCCGCAGGGATTCAGCAAAGCTTTTATGGCCGAGCGTCACTCTGGTACTGTATGCTTCGGATGTCAGCACAATGGAAAAAGTGCTTTGCATACAATTGCACTTTTTCATAAAGCTGTGCCGGTGAAACCGGACATAAAACATGTGCCGACAATTGCAGGTGTCTTTTTGTCAGTCCGCCTTGAAAAGTCAACTATACTGGGCGGCTTTTAGTCTTTTGTCAGTTTGACAAGCTCATCATATATAAGCGCCGCCTGCCATTCGGTTATGCGCCTGTTGCCGCCAATCGCCTCGTCAACGTTGAGCGTCGCGCCCTCGCCGAGCGTGCGCCCGCAGTTGTGGGCGGCATAAGCCCTGTCAAACAGTGATTTGCTGTCGGTGACAAGCGCGCCGGCGTTTCCGGCATAAATGTCCGCACCCTCGGCAAAGGAGTAGATAACGGCGTCCGCATACTCGCCTCGGCAGTCGCCGAGCAGCCGTCCGCCCGCCCAGAGGATAAAGGTAACGCCGGCTGATTTTAGATATTCGTATATTTTGCCGAGTTCGCACACGGTTTCATAATCGAGCACGGCGCATTTTACAGACGGGTTTGTATCGACTGCCTCTTTGACGTCGGCGAGGCAGACCTTGCCTGCGTCTTTGCCGCATATCACCGGCTGCGCACCGGTCAGATTGGGGGAAAGCCGGACAATCCGGGCGCCGGCTGCAGGTACAATAACGCCGTCGCCATGATAGGTGCCGACGGCGCGCAGCGTGACCTCGAGCGCAGCGCCGGCACTGTGTGTGAGAAGGCAATGATTTGCGCCTTTCAGCTTGGCCAGCAGCTCCGCCGCTTTTAGCGAGTAGGGGCCGATTGTCCCCCACACGCCGCTGTAAAGCACTTTTTTCAGTGTTTCAAGGCTCATTTAAACGCTCTCCTTTCCCAGCCGGGCGGCAAGCTCGCCGGCGTTTTCCCAAACTTTCTCGAGCGCGTCGGCTATATCGTCCATATCTTCGGTGTCGGCAAGCAAAACTGACTGAAAAAGCCATGCGCCCTCATGATACGAGGCACGCTCGCAGTTTTCAAGCGGCGAGGTGTCGGTTTTGCGGCCTGTCATGCGCTCTACAGCGTCCGAATTCACGGACTGAAAGCTGTAAAGCGGCATGTATCCGGGCGTCAACGGGATGCCCTCTGCATTGACCGCATGCAGCACCATGTCCCGCGTCAGTCCTTTTTCGGCCAGCATTTCGCTGTCGAATCTCATAAGGTAAAGGTGATATGCGTTTACCGTGACTTCCTTTTCACGTTTCATCGGACGGACGAAGGGAAGCATATTCAGCCGCGCGTCGAGATATGCCGCCATGCGCTCTCTTCTGATAATTTCGTCGTCGAGCTTGTCAAGCTGAGTGCTTAAAATTGAGGCATGGAACTCGGTAACATTGTGGTCGGTATAAAATTTGTCGTGTGAGCCGTCCAGCATGCTGCGAATACGGCTGCAGAGCGCGTCGTCGTTTGTGGTTATGATGCCGCCCTCGCCGGATGGCAGGTTTTTCGTGTTTTGGCAGGAAAATTCCGCCGCATCCCCGAACCCGGCAATATCTTTACCACTCCACTTCGCGCCGACTGCCTGCGCCGCATCGAGTATAAGATAGATGCCTTTTCTGTTTGCAAGTTCGGTCAGCCTGTCAATCGAAGGCGGACATCCGCCGACCGCGACAGCGATGATGGCGCGAGTTTTATCGGTTATTTTTGATTCGGCTGCGGCAGGGCAAATATTGTATGTTTCGGGGTCGATGTCGGCAAACACCGGCGTTGCACTGACTGCAAGTATGGACGACAGCGTCGCGATAAAAGTGTAGGGAGGCAGTATAACTTCGTCGCCGTAGCCGATGTCAAGTCCCCGGAGTATCATTTCAAGCGACACCGTACCGCTGGTCGTGACAATGGCATGCCGTACGCCGGTGCGCTCCGAAAATCTGCGCTCAAACTCCGCCGCCACCTCGCCTTTGCTCCATTTGCCCGAAAGATATACCTGCGCTATCCCTTGCTCGTCTTTTTCGCTTACTGTCGGCCAGCCGGGATAAGGCTCGCTTCTGACCGGGGTGCCCCCGAAAATCGCAAGTTTGCTCATAAGCACTCTCCTTACATAATGAAATAAAACGCGCTTGTCTTGCCGGATACACCGAAAGTCCAAAAATATCACATGTCAAACGAAAGCTACTAATTCCTTGCCCGTCCGAGACTGCGGCGGACTGAAACCGTCCCCGCGTACCAATGAAAAACTTTGACTGCTGCCGACTTGCCCGCCTTGCTTTAAAGCTGCTCCCGCAGAAAATTGTCGCGCACATACATAGCCGCCGCCTCCTCGGGGCCTGTGGCCGGGGTCACAATGCAAAGGTCTGGATAATCCGTGCGCAGCAGCCGCGCATACTCGCCGCGGACAATCTCGTTTTTGGTCAGCACGCTTCCGTACACGCCCACACTTTTGTTTTCATAGCCCGGATTTGCCGCGACCAGCCTGCGGATAAGCTGTTTTGTGTAGCCGGCAAGAAACTCCGCCGCTCGGTGTAGTATCGAAAGCGAAACGGCGTCACCAAGCTTTGCCTGCTCGGCGACAGTCTCGGCAAACGGCGCAATCTCAGGCGGGGGCGAGCCGTAAAAAACGTCGATTAGCCTGCGCATGCTGTCGCAGCCGAAGTATTTTGGCAAAATCTCGGTCAGCGAGGTCGGTTTACCGATGCCGTCGTATGCGCGCAGTGCCGCTTTGATGCCGGACAAGGCTATATAGTATCCGCTACCCTCGTCACCGGTCAGCCTGCCCCACCCGCCGACGGTGTGAAGCGCTCCGTTTTTGTCGCACGCCAGTCCCATCGCGCCTGTCCCACTAATTAAAACGACGCCTTCGCGCCCCCGCGTGTGGCCGTACAGTGCCATGAAAGCGTCGCTGCGGATGAAAATGCGGGCTTTTTTGCCCAGCATTTGCAAAAACCGCGCCGCAAACTGCTCCGTTCTGGTATTTGTGCCGCTCTCGTCTATCGAGGGGTCGCCGAAACCTATGAAAAGCTCCTCGGCGTCGGGACAAAGAGTGGCTATAGCGGAAGCGAGACTATATGCCGCCGCGTCAATTCCGTCGAAATTGTAGTTTGTGCTGCCGACAGTCGTGCCGCAGACAAAACCGCCGTCCGCAGCAAAAACTTTTATCGACGTTTTTGTCCCGCCGCCGTCAATGCCGACTATGTACTTCATCTTTTTGCCTCCCGGTGCTTTACAGTTACATTATATAATAACAGAAGATACGCTTCAATAATTTTATTGACAACATTTAGCACAAAATTGACTTTTATTGCCCGCAGGCATTGACGCCGCCGCCTGCTGTATTATAATTGTCTTAAAGAGCCAAGCGGAGGGAGCGGCATGGAAAACCTTTATGATGCCATTTCTTTTTCGAGCGAGGGTTTCCCGATAAAAATATTGTGGGACATGCGGCTGGAGCCTGACATAAGGGACATATCCGTCAACACCTGGCACGAACAGTTTGAGCTGCTGTATTTTGTGCGGGGAGGGGCCTATGTCGAGTGCGGCTTCAGGCGTTTTGCAACCGAAGACGGCGATATAATCATAATCAATCCCTGCGAGGCGCACGCGCTGTGCTATCGTTGTGGAGCGCCGCGCTATCACTGCATCATGATCGACCCCGCGCTTTATACCTCCGGTGCGGATCTGATAGTCAAACAATACATCGAGCCGATGTCAAAGCGGCGGCTGCACTTCAACAATCTTATCAGGGGAAATGCCGGAGTGAGGTCAATTGTCGAGGAACTGCTCAGAGAGTGCAGCGAAAAGCGCTCGGCTTATGAGATAGCGGTGCAGGGGCACATAATGCTGCTTTTGTCCGAGCTGTTTCGCGGCGAGCTGCGCGCCGTTTACTCCGAGGACGAGATAATCCGCCTGCGCCGCGGATACGAGCAAATCGCGCCCGCTCTGCGGCTTATATCCGAAAACTACACGCGCGAGCTGCCGCTCGGCGAGCTTGCTGCCGCGTGCATGCTCGACAAATCGTATTTTTGCCGCAAGTTCAAAAGCATTACCTTGAAAACTGTTGTCGAGTACATAAACGAATACAGGATAGCAAAAGCCGAGGCGCTGCTTCTCACGACAAATTTGAGTATATCACAGGTTGCGTCGGCGGTCGGGTATTCGGACGGAAATTACTTTTCGCGGTGTTACAGGAAATTGCGAGGTATCGCTCCGAGCAAGACAAGACTGGAAAACAAGATATATAATATATGAAAGGTGGGCTTATGATGCCACATCTGAAATGTGGGTTTGCACAGCGCGATATAACGCCTGTGCCGGGCACGGTTTTCCTTGACGGATACGGGTTCAGGCTGACGCCGGCAGAGGGCGTGCGCGACCGGCTTTATGTCAAAGTATGCGCATTTGAGTGCGGGGACGAGCGGTATGCACTGCTATCGCTCGACATTTGCGGGATGTCGGCCGCGGTCTACGATTATGTTGCCGGCCATATCGAGGGATTTACGGGAATGCGGCGCGAGCGGTTCGCGCTTGCCTGCACTCATACGCATTCCGGGCCGGCCTGCGGTACGCTTGCCGGGTTGCCGATTAACCGGGACTGGCTTGCATCCGTCGCCGAGAAGGCAGCCGACGCAATGGTCGAAGCGTTCGAGGCCGCCACGCCGGGACGTTTTCACCTGTCGATATGCGGCGAGCTGAAACATTCTTTCAACCGCCGCGGGCGCCAGCCCATAGACAGGCGCATTCGCGGTGCGGTTTTTGTCGGCGAGGAAGGGGCGGTGCGTGGCATAATCGCAAGCGCGGCGTGCCACCCCGTCATAAACACAACGCAATACATATCGGCCGATTATCCCTCGGTGCTGACAGCGGAGGCGGAGCGGCGTTATCCGGGCGTGCCGGCGCTGTTTATCTGCGGCAGAGGGGGGGACATCAATCCCCATGACCCTGACGGGCTTGGCCCCGAACAGCTGATTTTGACGCTTGGGCACGAGCTTGCCGACGGCGTGCTTGATTTTGCAGATGCCGTAGCAGGCCGGCGCGGTGAAGCGGCAGAAACCGAGCTTCGGTGCGACTACAGGAAAATAACCGTTCCGATGAAACCGTTTGCCGCAACCGAAGACTACAGGCGCGAGATAAAGCGCCTTGTCACAGCGTATAGAAGCGAAAAGGAACCGATGGCAAAACACTACATACTCCGCGAGCTGGACCACAGCCGCGCGATGCTTGATAAGCTGCTGGCGGGTGAATCACCCGATCTTGTCGTGCCGCTGCAAGTGCTGATTTTGGACGGCGTCGCCGCGTTTGTGATGCTGCCGTTTGAGGTGCTGACACTGACCGGCAACAAAATTGAAGAAATACTGTGCAGTATGGGCTTTGCGCCGGAGGCAATATATGTTTGCGGCTGCAGCAACTCGGTGTGCGGCTACCTTGCGCCGCCCGAAGAGTTTGAGTTCGGAGGATACGAGGTGTCCGGCGTCGCGCATTGGTACGGGCTGCCCGAGTGCAGTGAAAAAAGCGAGCCGGCAGTGCTTGAAAACGCCAAAAACATGGCAGCCGAACTTGCGGAAAGCCGCAAATAGCGCATGCGCAGTGCCGGCAGCAAACCTCGTCACGACAAAAGCACTGCACTCTCCGCGTTTCGGGGGTTGATGAAGGCATGGCTTACGCGCTTGGTCGGCGGGCTGTTGATGAGTATGCGGCACATGCACATTCAGCCGGCGACAGCCGGTTTCATCCAGAATGCCGGCCGGCGGGTATTTACGGCGGCACAAATCGCAGCTCTCACAATTTGCAAGCATTAGCCAGCCGACGTCCAATCAAACAAAAAAGCCCCGCTCGAAGCGGAGCGTAAAGAAAAAGCCCGGCACGACTGCTGGGCTTTTTACGATATTACACTGCGTTGATCCTGTATCCCTCGTTGGAGGCCAAAAGCTTTACGCGGCTCGGGTCGCTGCGCTCGAAAAGTCCAAGCAGGTGCGTTACAAATATATACTTTGCGCCGGTGCGGGGAAGGATGTCGAGTATATCGGCTATCGCCTCCGTGCCCTCGTCATACGCCGTGGTCTGAAAGGTCTCGTTGAGCAGTATGAGCGAATAGGGCTGCAGCGAATCTATTATCTGCGCCACGGCTTTGACCTCTCCATCGAAGCGGCCTGCCGCGTCGCTGGAGTGGAAATCCTCCTCGGCCGACGAGAAATGCGTAAATATGCCGCCGCGCAGGCTCATGCGTGCTCGCTCGGCGCAGACGGGAAGCCCGGCTTGCGTAAACAATTGTGCTATTCCCACAGAACGCAAAAATACGGTTTTACCGGTGTTGTTTTTGCCGCGCACTATGATGCCCTCGCGCGTCTCGTCCAGGGTGAGGCTGTTGGGGACAATCTCCTCGGCATGCTTGCCCTCGACGGCAAGTATAAGGTCGCGCACATTTTCAAGCTCAACGGTGTCAAACTGCGCGGGCAGCGGTTCGGGCATGCACAGCGTCAGCCCACGCTCGCCCGCAAAATCGCAGTAGAGCAGCGCCGCCTCATAAAACATCAGCTCGCGCGACAGGCCGTAGAAGTTTTCGTAGATAGCGTCGGTGATATGCGTCAGCGCGGCGTCGATGCGGGTCAGCGCGCAGGAAAGCGCATAGGCGGCATCCTCGCTTGAAAGGTCCTCTACATCGTCGTCGATGCCGTCCACCAAATCGTGGCTGACCTCGGCTGTGCCGTCGTCCTCTTTTTTGCGCGAAAACAGTTTCATAAATGCGTTTTGCTTGGTTTCGCGCAGGCTTATTTCACACAGCTCGGCTTCGACCATCCGCAGCGTCGCATCATAGCCTATCTCCACTCCGAAAGTGTAGTCCTCGAGCGTGCGGTACTGAAACAGCTCCGCAATGCGCACGACATCGGCAAGCGAATTGTTTGCGAGCATCTCCTCGCAGTAGCCGCGCATTGAAAGAAGCCCCTCGGACTTTATATCGTATTTTTTCAGCGTATCAAGCAGCGACGAGTAAAACGACACGATTGTGCTCGGGAACATCGCCGTTACTTTCAGTGACGAAAAGGTGCGCTGCAGCAGCGCTTCGGGGTTTTGCGAGGTGCCGGCTGACGCGCTTTGGCGCAGCTCGCGCCAGTCGCTTTTGATTTTGTCATAGCGCGTGAAATGCAGCTGCAGCTCGGCGAAAAGGCTGCTGCATCGACGCAGGTCGTCGATTATCTGCTGCCGGTAAACAATGTTTTCGACCGACTGCAGCGGACGGGACAGCACTTCCATGAAATAGTCGGCGCGTCTCCTGTCGGGACAGAACGCCGCGACGGCGCGGTCGACCGAAAGGTCATACAGGGCGCCGATTTCCAGCGCGCCGAAATTCGGCGTATCCTCGCGGATTTTATACAGCAGGCTGAAGCTCATTTTTTCGGAAACCTCTCTTCAAGCGCCTCGCGCGTCAGGCCGTATTTTTTCAGCACGTCGCGCGCAAACGACCCGCTGACAGCGCGCCGCCGCTCGACCTTGAAGGTGCGCCGGTTGTTGTCCTCGCGGTCGATGACGACGTTGAGGAACGGGACGCCGTGGTCGGCCAAACCGTGCTGGTGAGTGATGTAAAGACCGAAGATTTTTGAGTCGTAAAGCTTTTGGGCAAGCTCCTGTGTCATGCTAACGGCCTTGTCCTCGCTCGTGGCCGAGTAGGTCTCGTTGAAAAGCGCCATCGAATTGCCGTCGGCAGCGGCGAGAATTTCGTTGACCCTGTCGACTTCGTCAAACGAGCGGCCTTTGCTTTCAAACCGCTCGTCGCGCGGGAAGTGGGTGAACAAGCAGGACGGCGGGTGAACCTCCGCCGCATGGCACGGCATTGGACAGCCCCAAAGCAAAAACACGGCCGAGACGCCGACGGCGCGCAGATATGTGGTCTTTCCGCCGCCGTTTGCGCCGGTTAGATAGAAAAACGGCTCCTCGGGCGTGAAATCAATGTCGTTTGGAATAATGTTTGTGACATTTTTCGCAAGCAGCGTAATGTCATAGGCGTCGCGCACGCGGTAAACCCGCTTTTTGGCGAGCCTTGGATATGTCAGCGGGATGCCCGCCTCGCGCACGCGGTCAAACAGCTTGCAAAGCGCGAGATAAAAGCCCAGCTCGGCGCGATAGGCAAGCACGCTGCGGTCATACTGGTGCGCAAACTGCTCGCGAAACTGCGCAAACTGCGCGAAAAGCGAGGGGTAAAGCCGAGCGGTCGCGCCTATGATTGCGGGCGACAGGCTGCGCGGCGGTGCAGCCGGCAGCTGTGGCGGCTCGATGCCGAGCTCCTCGGTGCGTTTTTTGAGCGCTTCTATATATGTTGGCATTTTGCCGGGCGCGAGCCGGTATTTTTCACCGTCGATTTTGAGGACGTTATACTGCATCTCGGTCATGGCAGGGAACAGCCTGTCCACCGCCTCGGAAAGCGAGGCAAAACGCTGTGTGTCACACTCGTTTGCAAAATAGCTTGAAAAATTCGAGCAAAAAGTACCCGAACCGACGGATTTTGACGCGCGACGCATAAAATCGCGGTACTCGTGCATGAGTGTAACGAAAATTGCGTTGCGCTCGCTCTCGCATTTGGCGGAGGCAAGCTGCGCGTCCAGCCGCGACAGCGTGGTGACGCTTCTGTGCAGCGCCACAAAATGCGAGCGGACGTCTGGTGCCTCGAGCGAGCGGAACACATCGTGGCGCGCGAGTATATCGTCCGGCCCGCAGACGGCGGACGATACGGTTATGGCGTCGCGCTTTAAAAGCTGGGTGAGCTGCAGATCGTCGAATACATGCGGCGGGATGGTTTTTCCGCCTTTTCCTTTCAGGTAAAGTAAACTCGGAAGCATATTTTCGGTATCTCGGCCGCGGCGGTGGAGTTCCGCAGCCTTCTTTCATATTTATTCTGCTTGAGATTCTTACACTTTGCCGCAGCCAGGCAAAAACGGGCGGCGGTAGGTTTTTTTAACTTCGGGGGAGCCTTTTTAGAAAGCCCCCCCCCCGCGAAAACTTTTGTGCCGGCTGTCTTGATGGGGTGCGGATTGCGTTTTATAACGTATCGTGTGGCTGCAAGAGCACACTATAACATAGCTTTGTTACTCGTTGCCAGCGCTGTCGACACTTACTCCGACTGAGACTGGCCCTGGCTCTGGTCGCTCTGACGTGCTGTGCCGTCGCCGAAATTCAGGATAGGCAAAACGCCCTCGCTGCCGCCGTAAAACTCGGGCAGCTCGCCGTTCCAGCGCATCGCCTGGGTGTAGCGAATAAGCTCCTCGGTAAGCGAGGCAGCGATCTTGGCGTTGGCCTCGGCCTCGGCTTCGGCCCGGGTTAGGCGCGAATATGCCTCGGCATCGGCTTCAATTTTCCTGACGTCGGCATCGGCTTTCGCGGCAATAACCTGACGCTCGGCCTCTTTCTGTGCTTCAAGCAGTTTCTGCTCCTGTTCGATTGCCGCCTTGAGCTTGGACTGCTCTGCGACCTGCTTGGCCTCGACGGCATCGGTGAAAACGTCTGTGAAGTCTATGTCCTCGATGGAGATGTTAATCAGCTCAATGCCGTATTTTTTCATTTCGGGGCGCAAAAGCTCGGCAATCTCGCCGGAAAGGGATGCGCGCTTGGACATAAGGTTTTCGGCGCTGTATTGGGCAAACACGGCCTTCACGTTCTCGTGCAGCCGGGGCTGAATGACGGTTGAGTAATATGCCGCCCCGACATTGCGGTAGAGGTTTTGCGAAGTCTCGCGGTCGACGCTGAAGTTAATCGACAAAACGAGGTCTACCTGCTGAATATCGGACGAAAACGCCTGGGTCATGACGGTTTCCTTTTGTGCACGGTTATCCATCTTGACAACTTTCTGCCATGGCAGCTTGAAGTGGATACCTTCGTCGAGCACATAGCTTTCGACTTTTCCGAATGTGGTGACAACTCCGGTGTGCCCGGTCGGCACGGTAACAATCGTCGAGGAAGAGAGTAGGGCTGCCGCAACAATCAGCACTACCAAAACAACAGCAATAGAGCTTATTCTCTTCATTATGTAGTATATCCTCCAAAAACATAAAATAACTTGAGACTGATCTGAAGGCGCCTAGCCTTCAGATATGCAACATAATAATGATAGCCTATTTGCGCCCGTCTTTCAATAACATAATGTATAATATTTTGTAAACACAGTCGATATCTGTCGCGGGCACAGGTGAGTTTCGCTTGACAGCATGGTCGGCCGGCGGTATAATCGTTATGTTAAGATATAATTTTTTGATAATGTGAGGGCGGGACTATGCGCGTATATGAAATTCCGTGTGCTCCGTTTGAGGTGTCGGGGCTGGTAGACCCACAGCCCGGCAGATTTTGGCGGCTTCCCGAGGGGATAATCGACCGCGTAAACGAAGGCGTGGCCTATCACGCGCGCCAGACCGCGGGCGCCTGCGTGCGTTTTGCCACCGATTCGGCGGTTTTGCGGCTCGATGTCAGGCTGCGCGAGTATACAGCCTGGACGCACATGACGGTGCGCGGTATTGCCGGCTGTGACATATTCGCGGACGGCGCATTTGTCGCGTCGGCCGGCCCGGCGGTGACGGGAGACCTTGCCTACTCTTGTGAGGTGCGGCTGCCCGGCGGCGCCATGCACGAGATAAGGGTCAATCTGCCGCTGTTTGCCACAGTCGAAAGCATAGAGATAGCGCTCGACGACGCTGCGGCGGTGTCTGCCCCCGCGCCGTACAGATTTGGTCTGCCGGTCGTGTTTTACGGCTCGTCGATCACAAACGGCGCCTGTGCCTCCATCCCGGCGAACGCATATCCGACCATGCTCGCCATGAGGATGGGGTTCGAAGAATACAACCTCGGCTTTTCGGGTTCGGCGCGCGGCGAGGATATAATGGCCGAATACATAGCCTCGCTTGACATGGCGGCGTTTGTCTATGACTATGACCACAACGCGCCGAGTGCCGCCCATCTGCAGGCAACGCACGAAAAGCTTTACCGCACGGTGCGCGCAAAGCGGCCGGACGTGCCGATTATAATGCTCTCAAAACCCGATTTTGATTCCGACCCGGCAGGAAACGCGACAAGGCGCGACATCATAAAGCGTACTTATGAGCAGGCGGTGGCCGGCGGCGATTCGCTTGTGCGGTTTATCGACGGCGAGACGCTGTTCGGGTTCGACGAAGCGAGACAGCACTGCACAACCGACGGCTGCCATCCAAACGATCTCGGTTTCTGTCGCATGGCCGATGCTGTCATGCCCATACTCGCGCAAATGCTCGCCGCGTGCGCTGCAAATTAAACGGAGGAAAGAAAAGTGAAAGCAAGCAAATCCAAAAAAACGCTGGATCAGATGCCTGAAACCGACGAGGAGAAGAAGAAGGCGCTTGAAACGGCTATATCACAGATAACCAAAGCCTACGGCAAAGGTGCCATAATGAAACTTGGCGAGGGCACAAAGCTCAATGTAGTCGGCATCCCGACAGGTTCGCTGTCGCTCGATTTGGCGCTGGGCGTGGGCGGGGTGCCGCGCGGCCGCATAGTTGAGATTTACGGCCCGGAAGCGTCGGGTAAAACCACGGTTGCCCTGCATATCGCGGCCGAGGTGCAAAAGCTGGGCGGTACCGCGGCATTCATCGACGCCGAGCACGCGCTGGACCCGGTGTATGCAAAGGCTCTGGGCGTCGATATAAACGAGCTGCTCGTATCCCAGCCCGACAGCGGCGAGCAGGCGCTCGAGATAACCGAGGCGCTTGTGCGCTCGGGCGCGGTCGATGTCGTTGTCGTCGACTCGGTCGCGGCGCTCGTGCCCCAGCAGGAGATAGACGGCGAGATGGGCCAGTCGCAGGTAGGCCTTCAGGCAAGGCTGATGTCACAGGCATTGCGCAAACTCTCAGGCTCAATATCAAAGTCAAACGCCGTTGTCATCTTCATAAACCAGCTCCGCGAAAAAGTCGGCGTTATGTACGGCAACCCCGAGGTCACGCCGGGCGGGCGGGCGCTCAAGTTCTATGCCTCTGTGCGCATAGACGTGCGCAGAACAGAGGTGCTTAAAAGCGGCAGCGAGTCTTACGGCAACCATGTCCGCTGCAAGGTCGTAAAAAACAAGGTCGCGCCGCCGTTCAAACAGGCCGAGTTCGACATTATCTACGGCAAGGGCATATCGCGCACAGGCGAGCTTATCGACCTCGGAGTCGAGCTGGGCATAGTCGAAAAGAGCGGCTCGTGGTTCTCGTATGACGGCCAGCGCCTCGGGCAGGGCAAGGAAAACGCCAAAAGGTTCCTTGAGGATAACAAGGAGATAGCCGACGCAATCGAGGCAAAAATCAGGGAAAACAGCGACATGCTCGAGATGACAGCCGATATGGAGACCGACGAGGACGACGACCTTGCCATAGCGGTACCGGGACTTGGCGATGAACTCTGATCCCGAAAAAGAGCTGCTTTATGCCAAAAAGGCGGCGTACAGAATATTGGCTTATGCCGACAATACGGAGGCAATGCTCCGCGCAAAGCTGGCGCGCCGCGGTTTTTCCGCCGACGCAATATCCGCCGCGATAACGGAGCTGCGCGCCTCGGGCGCGCTTGACGAGCAGCGCATGCTGCAAAGCCGGCAGGCATATCTGGTCGAGACAAAAAAATACGGCAAGCGACGCGCCATAATGGAGCTTTTGCGCACGGGCTTTCCGCGCGAGCTTGTCGCGCGCGCCGACTGGAGCGACTTCGACTTTGTAGCCATTTGCGCGCAGGTTATAGCCCGCGCGGGCGGGCTGGACAAAAAGCTCTATACCTCGCTTTTGCGACGGGGCTACTCGCCCGCCGAAATCAAAGCGGCCGCCGCGCTTGTCGCGGAGGAGGAGCAATAGATGCCCTCGCGCAGCCGGCTATTCGCCTGCCGGGCATCGACAGTGGCGGAACCGTAATAAACCCACCACGGCTGCCCTATGCCAGATGTCTGAATATCCTGCGGCAGTAACATCTATACCGCGAGACGGCATAAAACAGCGGAAAACCGGTCTTTCAGGAAAATTTTTGTGCAAAATGTGGTAAATACGCCGCTCTTGACCGGCGGCAGATTATAAAAAAACGAATTTTCTAATATATAAGAGCCCAAACTCCAAGTTTAAACAAAGCAAAAACGTCAAGACTGAAAATCATGTGCAAGTTGCATAAATGAAGCGACGAAAATTTGGGGAATTACTCTCTTTAATTTTCGCGAAAAATTTGATAGAATATACGCAATCGTTTAATTAACAACACACCGGCAGATATCCGCGGCGGAGCCGTATAGGCTGCGGCGACGCTCTGTTTGCCGTGACAAAATTTAAGGAGGATCGCCCATAAATGGCAAGCCTAACTTTTAAACACGTCTACAAAAAATATCCCGGCGGCGTCACCGCGGTTTCTGACTTTACGCTTGAAGTAAAGGATAAAGAGTTCCTTGTTCTCGTTGGCCCGTCCGGTTGCGGTAAGACCACAACCCTGCGCATGATCGCGGGTCTTGAGGAAATTACCGAAGGCGAACTTTTCATCGGAGATAAACTGGTCAACGATATCGCACCCAAAGACAGAGACATCGCGATGGTGTTCCAGAACTACGCGCTTTATCCGCACATGACCGTGTTTGACAACATGGCGTTCGGTCTGAAACTGCGTAAGACTCCGAAAGAGGAAATCAAACGTCGCGTTGAAGAAGCTGCTCGGATTCTCGACATCACCCACCTGCTCGACCGCCGTCCGAAGGCGCTGTCCGGTGGTCAGAAACAGCGTGTTGCTTTGGGTCGCGCTATCGTCCGCGAGCCGAAGGTCTTCCTTCTTGACGAGCCTCTCTCCAACCTTGACGCAAAGCTCCGTGCGCAGATGAGAACCGAGCTGACAAAGATCCACCAGAAAATCGGCACCACGTTCATATACGTCACGCACGACCAGGTCGAGGCTATGACGATGGCAACCCGCATCGTCGTCATGAAAGACGGACTTATCCAGCAGGTTGACACGCCCCAGAACCTCTATGACATGCCTGCCAACCTGTTCGTCGCACAATTTATCGGCACGCCTCAGATGAACATCATCCGCTCGAGACTCGAGGCAAGCGGCGACGATGTATTCCTCGTATTCGGCAACAACAAGCTGAAGCTGCCGCCTGAAAAGGCAAGCAACCCCGCAATTAAGGATTACATAGGCAAAGAAGTCCTGGCTGGTCTGCGTCCCGAGTGCATCCACGACGAGCCTATGTACCTCTCGAGCATGGCCGAATCCACCATCACCGCCTATGTCGACGTCACAGAGCTCATGGGCGCCGAGACATTCCTCTATCTGCTCGTTGAGGAGCAGGAGCTCATCGCTCGCGTGTCCTCGCGCTCAACCGCACGCAGCGGTGACACAATCAAGGTCGCGCTCGATATGTCGAGACTCCATCTCTTCGACAAAGACACGACCAAGGCTATCCTTCACTGATAATTATATATTTCATATAGACAGGAGCGGCATTTCGACCGCTCCTGTAAATTTTTTGTTAACAAACTGCCCCGCTGGCCGATAAAGCCCCGCTTTTTTTGGTCCGCGGCGCAATGGGTACAGTCTATCGTCCCACAAAATTACTATATGTAGCGTTTTTTGCCGGGAAGGTCGCCTCATCCCCGGCACATTTTGCCAAAAGCGGCAAAAAAGCGACAAAGATTAAATAAAATATTGCAAATTGGGATTTTTTATGATATTATTATGAATAAACGAAAAATCGGATGCGACAAACATCGCATTTGACCCATTTGAAATGCCGTTTATTGCTGTTGGTGCGTTTTCATACGTGCTGTTTTTGATTTATGATATTAACAGTGTAAAAGCCAACCTGCCCGCTTTAAGGTTGCTTTTCGGCCTCGGAACAGTGCTGCTCGGCTGCTCGAGTGTGGCTGTCGCTTTTCTTTCGCGTGGCTTTGCCCATGCAGCGACGCCTGTTTTTGCGGCTGTGGCCGCCGCATTTTTGGCGCTTACCATATACTCGCTGTTTTTTGCGCTGCCGCCGAAAAGCACATATATCGACGGGCAGCCAAAACTTTGCGCGACGGGAATGTACGCGCTCTGCCGCCATCCGGGCGTGCTGTGGCTGACGCTTATGTACGCCACGGTATTCGGGGCTTTGCCGTGCACGCTTACGCTGGTTGGGGGGCTGATATTTTCGGCGCTCGACGTGCTATACGCCCTGTTTCAGGACGTGTGGACGTTCCCGCGTATATTTCCCGAGTACGGCGAATACAAACGCAGCGTGCCGTTCCTTTTGCCCAGTCCGGCAAGCGTAAGGCTGGCTGTCTCGGGCAGGGCGGCAGTACCTTGCGATAACGATAAAAACGGTTGACGGGTAGGATATGATATTTGAAGAAAAGCTCAAGCGCGGCATGAAAAAAGAGCTGTGGAGCGAGTATTGCGGTTTTCTCGATCTCGACATCGACAGCTACATGCAGATCCAGTACCGCCTGATGGAAGAGCAGATAAAGTTGTGGACGTCATCGGGTCTCGGCAAAACACTGCTCGGTGGAAAAAGCGTGTCATCGGTCGAGGAGTTCCGGGCTGTCATGCCCCTCACCGATTACAACGATTATGCCGACATTCTGCTTTCAAAACGCGCCGACATGCTGCCCGACGAGCCGATTATATGGATTCAGACCACGTGGGAGGGCGGAAAGCATCCCATCAAGGTTGCGCCCTACACGCGTGGCATGCTTGATATATTCCGCAACAATGTCATAGCCTGCATGATAATGTCCTGTGCAGAGGGACGCGCCAAATTCAACCTTAAAAGCGGCGATAAAATGCTATATGCGCTGGCCCCTCTGCCCTATGCGACGGGACTGTTCCCGGTCGCGCTTGACGAGGAGCTATACATAGAGTTTCTGCCGCCGGTTAAAGAGGCGGTAAACATGAGTTTTTCCGAGCGCAACAATAAAGGCTTCAAGCTCGGCATGAACAAAGGCATCGACTTCTTCTTCGGGCTGGGCAGTGTTGCATATTACGTTTCCACCGCGCTTTCGTCGATAACGGGCGGCGGGACAAGCCAGCCGGACAAATCCCAGTCAAAATCGGACCAGATGACCGGTGTTTCGGTGTCACCTGTCGCCGTTATGCGCTATCTGCGCGCAAAATACCGCGCGGCAAGGGAAAACCGCGAGATTTTGCCCCGCGATCTTTTCAAGCTCAAGGGCTTCATGGTCGCCGGCACCGACAACATCTGTTACCGCGACGACCTTGAGTACATGTGGGGCGTGCGCCCGCTCGAGCTGTTCGCCGGTACGGAGCCGTCGTGCATAGGTATGGAGACATGGTCGCGCAGCGGGATTTATCTTTTCCCCGACACCTGTTTTTACGAGTTTATACCCGAGTCCGAGATGCTGAAAAACTTCTCCGATCCGAGCTACAGGCCCCTTACCTGCCTGCTTAATGAGGTCAGACCGGGCGAAAAGTACGAGCTTGTAATTTCGGTTTTCAAGGGCGGGGCGTTCATGCGCTACCGCGTGGGCGACGTGTACCGCTGCGTCGGGCTCGAAAACCTCGAAGACGGCACGAAGATACCGCGCTTCAACTACATAGACCGCATACCCACGGTTATAGATATTGCGGGATTTACGCGTATAACCGAAAACTCGATAAATGACGTAATCGAGGTGTCCGGCATTGACATTATCGGCTGGGTCGCGGCGAAAGAGTACACGGAAAACAAGCGTCCGTATTTGCACATGTATGTGGAACTCAGCCGGGACGCGGTGACGTCGGAAGCGGTGAGCTGTGATATCCTGCGCGAACGGCTGACAATTTACTTCAAATATGTCGACAGCGACTACAATGATTTGAAGAAGATCCTCGGCATAGATCCGCTTAAAATAACCATCCTGCGCTGTGGAAGTTTTGAAGAGTATGAGCGGCGATATGGCAGAATATCCCGACGCATCAATCCCGATCCTACGGAGGTAAAGCGGCTTACCCATGTCATGAGTTAGCCAATGAGCTTGCATCCACCAAAACTTGTTGAACAGGAGAAGTGCGATGGGTAATTTCGCATATATCCCCATATCAGCGCTCCTATGTTATATGTTTTTGCTGACGGCGTTTGTCGCCTCAAAGAAAAATAGAGAGATAAACGCTTTTATAATAGTTCTTGCGAGCGCAATAATGTGGGTCGGCGGCAGCTTTCTCATGCGGGTTCAGTTTTGGCCGTCTATCAAGTTTTGGTATGACGTTTCAATCGCCGGCCTGCTGATACACTGCTGGTCGCTTATGAACTTCCTGTACGAGTTCACCGGCTCAAAGAAAATGGGCGCGCGGGTCGCTGGAGCGCTCGCGTCGGCGGTTATTATAATAATCAACACCGCAACAGGCCTGTTTCTTGCCGCACCCAAAGCAGTACCGACCGGCAGCGGGAAGTATGTGTTTGTCTACGAGGACATCACCGGCTGGATAGCGGTTATGTTCATTGTCTGCGGCGTCGAGATACTGCACATGCTCGTCATGCTGATTCGGGCAAACAAGGCCGAATCCGAGCAAAGCCATCAGTTCAGACCTATAATGGTCGGGCAAATTATAGTTTTCATCGGTCACCTGCTGTTGCTTTTGCCGGCGTTCAAGGGATTCCCCATAGACGTGCTGTCGGGCATTGTCTGCGTGATGTGCATGTTTTATGCGCTGTATCGCAGGCGGCTGTTCAGGCTGACACTTATAATATCAAGAGGAAGCTGTTACCTCATATCTGCGCTTATACCTGCGCTGATATTTGCATACCTCATTGTCCCGATACAGAATTATATAGGAAGAATATATCCTCTCTCCGAAAAAATAACTACACTGTCAACCGCGCTCGGATTTACACTGATTACCGTGCTCGTGTATTACATAACGAAGGGAATGCTTGATCGTATAGTCACGAAGGATGAAACGGTGCGCAGCGAAGCAATTAAGAGTTTTTCGGTGACGGCGTCGACCAGCCTGCGCATTGACGAGATTCTCGACGCTCTCGTTTCCACAATTTGCGATGTTGTTCCCGCAAGACGGGTGTATGTTTGCATCGCGCACCCTCATGATGAGAAAAGCGGGCATGGGAAAGCAGTTTATACCATAAGCAAGAGCACAAACCCGCTTGACAAGCGCACGCTGAAGCTCGAGTCGGACAACCCGCTGATAACGGCGCTCAACCGGTCAAACGAGTGCCTGCTCATAGAAGATTTCCGCCACACCACACTCTATAAGTCGATGTGGGAGGAGGAAAAGCGGCAGCTGTCCGAGCTTGGCATCGAGTGTGCCGTTCCGCTGCACTACAACAACGAGCTGATCGGGGTCGTGCTGCTTTCGGGCAAAGAAAAGGGCAGGCGCTACACTTATGACGAGCTGGCGTTCCTTTCCTCGCTTTCGGGCGTGGCTTCAATTGCTCTCAAAAACTCGCGGATGTACGAGAAAGCCTATTACGAGGCCCGCACCGACGAGCTGACGGGTCTGCTCAACCGCAAGTATTTCTACGAAACGCTTGAGCGGCTCTACAGCGAAAACCCCAGCTCGGCACTAGCGCTGATTATACTGAATCTGGACGATTTCAAGCTGTATAACCAGCTTTACGGCAACAAAGAGGGCGACCTGGCACTCCAGCGTGTGGCGCAGGTTATCAATGCAACGGTCGGCGGGAACGGCTATGTAGCGCGGTACAGCGGCAAGGAGTTTGCGGTGCTGTTGCCGGGCTATGACATCCGCGCGGCGACCAATCTCGCCGAAAATATCAGGCTGCAGATAATGAACATCAACAAAAATCTCAGCCATTCGGAATACATGCTGAAGATGTTGACGGTCAGCGGCGGGGTGAGCGCGATACCGTACTCGGCAAGCAACCCCAAGCAGCTTATCGAGACCGCAGACATGGCGGTTTTTCAGGTCAAGCGGAAGAACAAAAACGCTATAAAGGCCTGCACGTCGGACACCGTCCGCTCGACCGGTGGACCGAAGGTCGAGGAGTTTACGCGCGAGAAGCGCATCGACATATACTCGGAGTATGCTCCGACCATTTATGCGCTCACCGCGGCAATAAACACTAAAGACCACTATACCTTCAACCATTCCAAAAATGTGGCTTACTATGCTTCGGAGCTGGGCTATGCGTGCGGGTTGAACGACGACTCGGTGGAGATTATCCGGGAGGCGGCACTGCTGCACGACATCGGGAAAATCGGTATACCCGAGTCGATTTTGAACAAGCCGGGCAAGCTGACCGAGCAAGAGTTCGAGATTATGAAAACGCATGTCGAAAACTCGGTCGGAATCATCCGCAACCTGCCGTCGCTTGACTATGTAATCCCGGCGGTTATAGGCCATCACGAGCGCTGGGACGGCAAAGGCTATCCGCGACGCATATCCGGTGAGGATATACCGATCGCCGCGCGTATACTGTGTATTGCCGACGCTTTTGACGCGATGATCTCCTCGCGGTCGTATAAAAGCTCGTATTCGGTGCCGTATGCATTGAGCGAGATAGAAAAGAACGCCGGCACGCAGTTTGACCCGAATCTTGCAGAGATATTCGTGCGGCTTGTGCGGAATGGGGAAATAAAGCCCATCGTCAGCGGCGAGGAAATGAATTTTGCGGATATTGACCCAGACACGTCCTATATGTCAAAAGTGCTGGGGCAAGGTGGAAATTGATGTAAAACGCGGCACATGCGGTTTTATACCGTATGTGCCATTTTTGATTTTGAAAGATGTTTTCGCGGGGAGCATTTAACAAAGTTACCGCAGCCCTAAAAACACTTTTGAACAGTTTTCTTGATGGGCTGTTTGCTTCCTAAAAAATGCTATTTTAAACATAAACGACAGTCTTTTACCCCATTACTTTCATATCGCGCCGCCGGCAGAACGCTGTGCACCGCACTCTGCATGCTCCGGCCGCAATAGAGCAGTTAAAATTCCACTCTGTCGCCCAAATCTTGCGACCGCGTGGAACTATTTCCAATTTAAATCGTCAGTAAAGGTACAAAACTTCAGCCAGAGGTGATTATATGCTTAAAAAAATAGGCGTTTTGGTTTTGACAGCTGCACTCTCTTTGCCTGCCGCGACAGGCGCAATGGCGCAGGATTTGGATAGGCCTGTCAGCGCGGTGCCGGGCACGACAGTAGTCGAGCCAGTAGCGGCGGACGCGATAGCGGCCGTGAAAGGGGACGACGAACTGCTCGAGCAGGCTATCAAAGCCGCGAAACAGTATCTCGGCAACACAGACAGGTTTGCCAGACTGACGCACAGCATCTCCGACTACGGCAAAGTCAAGCTCGTGTTTCTTAATTGGAGCGAAAGCAAAAAGGAAAACGAGCATCTTTCAGCCGTTGTGACCGACGACGGCGTGCTGCTGCGGTTCAATTTGAGGGAGCCGGGCGAGCCGGGGCTGCCAAAGGTAAGCAAAGCGGACGCGGTTAAGCTCGCTTACCAGTTTGTGATGAAGGTGAATCCTGACTACAGCCTTTTGTCCGACGAAAATGCAACGGTCAACTACGGACGCTGGAGCGGATATGATGTCACCTTCCACAGCCTGTATGACGGCAATATAGTCGACAGCAATGTGGTTCGTGTCACCGTCAGCCCCGAGGGGAAGGTAACATATTACGACGCATTTTCGCTGGCACGCGGGCTCAATTTGTCCGAGACTCCCGAGGAGATAATCTCCGCAGACGACGCAAAGAAGGCACTGAAAACCAAGCTGCCGCTCGAGCTTGTTTACAGAAGCTACTATGAATACGACCACGAGCGCGGCGAGAGCAAAGCGACGCTCAAGCTTGTATATCAGCTGCCCCGGGATTACAGCACTAAGGTAGTTGACGCCATAACCGGCGAGGTTATAGCCGTCAAGCGGAACAGAGATATATTATATGCTCCGGCGCCGGACATGGCTGTAGCCGAAACCGGAACAGCCGGGAAAACAAGCCTGTCGCCCGCCGAACAGAAGGCCGTCGACGTGCAGGCAGGTCTTTTGACCGCTGCCGACGTGGACGCGAAGGTGCGTGCGATAGAGGAGTTCGGGCTTGACGACAGCCTCACAATCCAAGGCTCGACGCTTTATTCCGTAAAGTCGCCGTTTGACGGCAAGCTCAAATACAAATGGAGCCTTTCGTACAGCGACGCCGACAATGCAAAATATGCTTATGCGGAAGTCGACGCCGAAACCGGTGAGATTCTCACGCTGGGCGGTTACGGGCTGGTACATGGCAGCTATAAAAAGCCGTCCGAGTTCAAGCACACCGAGGCCGAGTGCGAGCAGGCGGCAATAAAGCTGCTTGAGGCCCTTTACGGCAACAAGTTCGCCGACTATGTAAAGACCGAGTACGAGGGCGTCAGACCGCTTGCCGATATGCCTATTTCGGAATACACATTCAACTTCGTGCGTGTGGTTAATGGCGCGAAGTTCTATGATGACATGCTAACCGTCGCAGTTGACCCCGACACGCTGCGTATAAAGCGCATCAATTTCTCGTACACCGACACGGCTTTCCCGTCTGCAGAGGGTG